>Ga0265327_10000050_pt1 | contig 266536 bp, 247 predicted proteins | sample 41621metaG_FD_202089 | JGI IMG/M metagenome (GOLD analysis project Ga0265327, IMG submission 202089) | Rhizosphere microbial communities from Carex aquatilis grown in University of Washington, Seatle, WA, United States - 4-16-21 metaG | ecosystem: Host-associated > Plants > Roots >... | reverse complement strand
GCCCATTTCCGACATTACGGTGCGCACGTCGGCAAAGTCGACGTTGATCATACCGGGGCGAATAATTAAATCTGCGATGCCCTGCACAGCACCGAGTAAAACATCGTTCGCCGCCTTGAAGGCCGTCATCAGGCTGGTGTTCTTGCCCAGTACCGACAACAACTTCTCGTTAGGAATAGTAATTAGCGAATCGACATGCTCCTGTAATTCACGGATACCTTCGTTGGCGACCGCCATGCGCTTCTTGCCTTCGAAGGGGAATGGCTTGGTGACCACCGCTACGGTCAGAATACCCAGATCGCGCGCGACCTGCGCCACCACAGGAGCACCGCCGGTGCCGGTGCCGCCGCCCATGCCTGCGGTGATGAACACCATATCGGCACCGCGCAATACCTCCGCAATGCGATCGCGATCCTCGAGCGCAGCCTGCCGGCCAACGTCGGGGTTAGCGCCCGCGCCGAGCCCCTTGGTAACTCCCGAGCCCAGCTGGAGCACGGTTTTCGAGGCCACATCGGTGAGCGCCTGAGCATCGGTGTTAGCACAGATAAAATCCACACCGTCCACCGAACTGGCGATCATATGTTTGACGGCATTACCCCCGCCGCCGCCGACTCCGACTACTTTGATTACAGCGTTTTGCGGAACACTATCTACTAATTCAAACATGATGTTTCTCCCCTTTTTAAAACTCAACCCGGCCTGCCCGGAACCGCGTTACCCGTTACTCAAAATCACTCAAAAAACTTTCTACATCGCAAAAACTTTTAAAACTCAAACACACCACTTACATCTTCAACGACCGTTAAAAATTATTTTGTAGCCATTGGCGCGCGCGCGACAACAAACTACCTGCGCTGTTATCGCGCGACTTGCGTTGTCTCGCGCTGCCGCGCGCGCCACCGGCGGCGTGATGCTTCAAGCCATAATGCAGTAGACCTACGCCAGTCGAATAAATGGGATTGCGCACGATGTCGTTCAATCCCAGTACGTCGAGCGGCACACCGATACGCACCGGCGTATGAAAAATCTCTTCGGCCAGCTCGACCACGCCTTCCATACGCGAAGTGCCGCCGGTCAGCACGATGCCGGCAGCGATCATGTCTTCATAGCCGCTGCGGCGCAGCTCCGCCTGCACAAGAGTAAATAGCTCGTCGTAGCGCGGCTCCACCACCTCTGCCAACGCCTGGCGGCTGAGATCGCGCGGCGGACGATCGCCGACGCTCGGCACCTTGATGGTTTCATCGGCGCGCGCCAATTGCGTTAACGCGCATGCATATTTGATTTTAATTTCTTCGGCAAATTGCGTCGGCGTGCGCAGCGCCATCGCGATATCGTTAGTCACTTGATCGCCGGCGATCGGAATCACACCGGTATGGCGAATCGCGCCTTCGGTAAAGATCGCGATGTCGGTGGTGCCGCCACCGATATCGACCAGACACACACCTAGCTCGCGCTCGTCATCGGTAAGCACCGCATAGCTCGATGCCAATTGCTCGAGAATAATGTCTTCGACTTCGAGACCGCAGCGGCGAATGCACTTTTCGATATTCTGCGCAGCGTTGACTGCGCAGGTAACGAGATGCACTTTCGCTTCGAGCCGCACGCCCGACATGCCGAGCGGCTCTTTAATACCTTCCTGACTATCGAGAATGTATTCCTGCGGCAGTACATGCAGCACTTTTTGATCGGCGGGAATCGCCACCGCCTGCGCCGCGTCGATCACGCGCTCGAGATCGAGCGGATACACTTCGCGATCGCGCACAGCGACGATGCCGTGCGAGTTCAAACTGCGAATGTGGCTGCCGGCGATGCCTGCATACACCGAATGAATCTGGCAGCCGGCCATCAATTCGGCCTCTTCGATGGCGCGCTGAATCGATTGCACAGTGGACTCGATATTAACCACGACGCCTTTTTTCATACCGCGCGACGGATGCGAGCCGATGCCGACGATCTCCAACTCGCCGCTATCGGTAATCGAGCCAACGATAGCCACTACCTTAGAAGTGCCAATATCGAGACCGACGATCATTTTGCTGTCGTGTCCACTAGCCATGCGCTCGCACCCCAAATAGTTTTGCCCACTTCTCTTCTGAAAAGAGTCGTTCTGAAAGAGTCATAATTGTTTTATTTCCGTCTGTTGATCGCGCCGTCGACCGGCCAGCATCGCAACCTGCGCAGCATTATCCGCTGTGCCTGCCAAGGGCTTTTGCGGATTCGCCGCCGGCCGCCAACCCACTGAAACGCCATTGCTATAGCGCAAATCGATGTAGGCGATTTTGTCGACCTGCGAACTTAAATCGTTGCGATAGACGCGGGAAAAACGCCGCAACTTTTTCAACACATCGCCAGTGCCCAAATGCAGAATCAAACCGTTTTGCAAGGTCGCCGACCAACTGCCGCGCTCGTCGGTGCCGAGATTGGCCAATGCCAGTTGTTCGACCGTCAGCAAATCGTGTAACTCCGCGTAGCGCCCAACCACCTCCGCCGCCACGCTATCCGGGCCAAACAACAACGGCAGCGCACTCATATCGCCCAATGGCTGCGGCCGAAACACTTCGCCGCGACGATTCAACAAACCATCTTTGCCCCAACGCGCAATTGCTTCCTGTTCGGTTACGGCGATCACCAACTGATCGGGCCAGCGCCGCTGAATCGCTACCTCCGCCACCCACGGCAGCTCCATGACGGCGCTGCGAATACTCTGCAAATCCACCGTCATAAAACCAGCGCCGGCCAGCAGCGGCTGCACGCGCTCGATCAACAAATTGCGATCCACATGCTGTAGATTGCCGGTGACCATCACCCGCGAAACCGGCACCGATCCGACATAATCCAGCATTTTCCAAGCGCCGAAAAATAAACCGAGCACCAACGATATCGCCAATACCGGTATCGCTTTCAAACCCCAACTGCGCCACGGCAAAACCAGCGGTTTGCGCGGTGGCTTGCTGCGCTCCGGTTTTTTGCGCACGCTTGTCTCGCGCTGCGGCGACGGCGCACGGCGGCGCAGCGGGCTCGCGCCCTGCTTTTTGCTGCCGCCTAACAGGCCCATTAAACCGCGCTCGCCGGCAAGCTGAGGCGCAAAATTTCCGCCACTAACTGCTCGAATTCGATACCGGCTGCGCGCGCCGCCATCGGCACCAGACTATGGCTGGTCATACCGGGCACCGTATTCACTTCCAGCAGATAAAATTTACCGTCGCTATCCTGCATCACATCGACTCTGCCCCAACCGCGACAGCCGACGCTATTAAATGCAGCCAATGCCAGCGCGGATAATTCGCGCTCCTTTTCCGCGCTCAATCCGCATGGGCAAATGTAACGCGTTTCGTCGGAAATATATTTCGCTTCGTAATCGTAAAAAATATTGTCGGTTTCGAGACGAATAGCCGGCAGCACACGCTCGCCGAGAATCGCCACGGTAAACTCCGGACCTTTAATACAGCGCTCGGCCAATACATCGGCATCGTATTGTTTCGCTAAAACATAAGCCTGCTGTAGTTGCTCGGCGGTCGTCGCTTTAGTCATGCCGACGCTCGAGCCTTCGCGCGCGGGCTTCACCATTACCGTGCCCCAGCGCGCGATCAAATCGGCAAAATCGCTGCGCTCGTTTAATAATTCAAACTCGGGCGACGGCAAGCCGATGCCGCGCCACAATTGTTTAGTGCGCAATTTATCCATCGCCAGCGCCGACGCCATGACACCGCTGCCGGTGTAGGAGACGCCGAGCGTCTCCAGCAAGCCCTGCGCGCTACCGTCCTCACCGCCGCGGCCGTGCAATGCAATAAACGCATGTTCCCAATAGCCCTCAAAACCAGCGCTGCCGAAACGATTCCACCAGCCGGCTTTTTGCGTATCGACCAGCACCGCCGGCACGCCGACTTTTCTCAGCGCGACAAATATCGCCGCACCGCTATCCAGCGATACTTCGCGCTCGGCAGAATTGCCGCCGTACAGCACGGCGACAATGCCCTTTAAGTGCTGCTGCAAATCGTCTTCGCTAGCCATAAATCACTACCACTTTTTTTCGCTCGCTAACTTAAGTCCGCCACGGCCAACTCCGCGGCGATCGCGCCGATATTGCCGGCGCCCTGAGTGAGTATCACGTCGCCGGGACGCACAACATTTTTTAACATGCTTGCCACCAACTCTAATTTTTCGACGAATAACGGCTCGACTTTGCCGCGGCTGCGAATGCTGCGGCATAAACTTCGGCTGTCGGCACCGGCGATCGCTTCTTCGCCGGCGCTATATACATCCAACATCAACAACGCATCGACGCTCGACAATACGCCGGCAAAATCTTCATAGAGATCGCGCGTACGCGTATAGCGATGCGGCTGATAAACCATCACCAGGCGCCGCTCCGGCCAAGCCTGCCGCACACCACTGATAGTTGCCGCGACCTCGGTCGGATGGTGACCATAGTCGTCCACCAACAGCGCGCTGCCGCCCGCTACCGGCACCTCGCCATAGACTTGGAAGCGGCGCCCGACGCCTTGAAAACGCGCGAGGCCGGCAACGATGGTTTGATCGTCGATGCCATCGTCGCTGGCGACCGCAATCGCCGCCGCCGCGTTCAGCACGTTGTGTTGGCCCGGCAGATGCAATTCGACATTCAACGGCGCTAGATCGCTCGGACGCGAAATCGCAAAGCGCGAATTCATACCGTCTTTCCGCCAATCGCTGATGCGGAAATCGGCGTCCTCGCTGAACCCGTAGGTGAGCACCGTGCGACTGACCTGCGGAATAATTTCGCGAATCACCGGATCGTCGATACACAACACCGCGATGCCGTAGAACGGCAGGTTATGCAAAAACTCGATGAAGGTTTTTTTCAGCTGCGAAAAATCGCCGCCGTATGTTTCCATATGGTCGGCTTCGATATTGGTGACCACCGCTACCAATGGTTGCAAATGCAAAAATGACGCATCGCTCTCATCGGCCTCGGCGATCAGATAGCGACTTTCGCCCAAACGCGCGTTAGCACCGGCGCTATTCACCAAACCGCCGATCACAAAGGTGGGGTCCAACTCGGCTTCGGCAAACACCGTCGCGATCATGGTGGTAGTGGTGGTCTTGCCGTGCGTGCCGGCAATGGCGATGCCGTGACGATAGCGCATCAACTCGGCCAGCATCTCCGCGCGGCGCACGATCGGTACGCGCGCGGCGCGCGCGGCGCTGATTTCCGGGTTGGATTCTTTCACCGCGCTCGACGCAACCACTACATCGGCGCCGCGAATATTTTCCGCGGCGTGACCGACAAACACCGTGGCGCCCAAATTTTCCAGACGCTGGGTGGCACCGCTCGCGCGCATATCCGAGCCGGTAATTTCATAACTCAGATTCAACAACACTTCGGCGATACCGCACATACCGGTGCCGCCGATTCCCACGAAATGAATGCGCTTGACGCGGCGCATTTCCGGTACGACGAAGCGGCGACGCTCAGACATAAGCTATCCCCTTGTGAGTACCGATCAACGCATAACACGCCTGCGCCGCCTGCGCGGCCGCATCGGGCGTCGCCAAGCTGCGGGCGGCGCGCGCCCACGCCAACAACTCCTGCGGTTGCAGCGCCAATTCGCCGAGCAATTTGGCGAGCGCCGCGCTATCGAATTTATGCTGCGGTATCGATACGCCAGCGCGCCGCTCGGTCAACCACAGCGCGTTGTGCGTTTGATGATCGTCGATGGCATGCGGCAGCGGCACCAATATCGAACCGACACCGGCGGCCGCCAATTCGGCGACGGTCAATGCGCCGGCGCGGCACACCACCAGATCGGCCCACGCGTAAGCTGCAGCCATATCGGTAATAAAAGGTTCGACGCGCGCCGTAAGTTCGCGCTCGCGATATTGCCGATTGACTTCATCGGCCTGGCCGCGCCCGGTTTGATGCCACACCGCCGGACGCAGTGCGATCGGCAGCGCGGCGATTGCGGCTGGCAAGATGTCGTTAATCGGCTTCGCGCCCAGGCTACCGCCTAATACCAACAAGCGCAGAGCACCGCTGCGCTCGGCCCAGCGCTGCTCCGGCGGCGGCAATTGCGCGATCGCGCGGCGCACCGGATTGCCGACAAATAATGCGCGCGCGCTGTGCAAGGCGTTGGGATAACCGAGCAAGACACGCTTCGCCAATAGCGCGAGCGCGCGATTGGTGGTGCCCGGTATGGCGTTTTGCTCGTGGATAACGAGCGGCTTGCGCAACAGCCAGGCCGCGAGGCCGCCGGGGCCCGCGGCAAAACCGCCGAAGCCCAATACGCAGACCGGATTTAATTGCCGAATCAACTGCAAGGACTGACGCAACGCCAACAACAATTGCAGCGGCGCCAGCAATTGTGTGCGCAGCCCTTTGCCGCGCACGCCGCCGATCGCGATAAAATGCAATGGAATGCCCGCCTTCGGCACCAGATCGGCTTCGATACCGCGCACCGTTCCCAACCAATGCACACTGAAACCCTGGCGAATCAACTCATCGGCAACCGCCAGGGCGGGAAACACGTGACCGCCGGTACCGCCGGCCATAATCAATACGGAGGGCTTAGCCATGCGACTTGCACCTCCCCGTCAACTCGGCATCGATCCGCAATATCAGCGCCACCGATATCAGACAAACAATTAAACTGCTGCCGCCATAACTTAAAAACGGCAGCGTTAAACCTTTGGTCGGCAACAGGCCGGTGTTTACGCCAACGTTGATAAAGACCTGCATGCTCAGCAGCAATGCGATGCCATAAGCAACGAAAGCGCTGAAAAAACTTCCCGCCGTCTCGGCGCGTCGACCGATGCGGAAAATGCTGCCGATCAAAATCGTAAATAACGCCAGTACAGCCACGGCACCGAACAAGCCAAACTCTTCCGCCCAAATCGCAAATACGAAATCGGTGTGCGCCTCGGGTAGATACGATAATTTCTGCACGCTATTGCCGAGCCCGACGCCAAACCATTCGCCGCGCCCGAACGCGATCAACGATTGCGTCAATTGATAGCCGGAGTTGAATTGGTCCGCCCACGGATCGGTAAAACCCACCAGACGCGCCTTGCGATACGGCGAGGTAAAAATCAGCAGCGCGAACGCCGATGCGCAACTCAATATCACCAATAAAAATTGACTCAGTTTTACGCCGGCGAGAAACACCAATCCAAACGCCGTACCTGCGGTGACCACGGTGGCGCCGAAATCCGGTTCCAACATCAGCAGCAGCGTCACCATGAACACCACCGCCATCGGTTTAATAAAACCGCTCCAGCGATTGCGCACTTCTTCGTGGCGCCGCACCAGATAACCCGCCAAATAAATAATCACGAATAATTTAACCAACTCCGAGACCTGCAGGGTCAACGGTCCGAGCGCCACCCAGCGCCGCGCGCCATTGACGATACGACCGATACCGGGAATCAATACCAGCGCCAGCAGACCTAAACCGATGCAGAGCCACATCCAGCCGCTGCGCTGCCAACTGCCCATCGGCACTCGATATGCGGCAAAGCCTCCCAGCAAACCCAAACTCAGGTGAAACATATAACGCTGCACGAACGCAAAAGGACCGCCGTAGGTTTGCACCGCAGTTTCCACCGACGCCGAGCCCATCGCGACCAAGCCGACCAGTGTCAATGCCACCACACTGCCAAGCAGCCAAGTCGCATCGCGCTCCAGCGGCCATATCAGACGTTGTTCGCCGGCGATCGTGATCAGCATCAATGCGGCCTCACGTATTGTTGAACCGCGGCGGTAAATACTTCGCCGCGGTGCACATAATTGTCGAACATATCGAAGCTGGCGCAGGCCGGCGACAACAACACCTTATCGCCGCGCTGCGCGAACTCGGCCGACTGCCGCACCGCGCTCGTCATGTCGTCGGCGCGAGCAAGCGGCAACAAACCGGTCAAGAGTTGCTGCAGCGCCGGCGCCGCTTCGCCGATCAATACCGCGGCGCGACCGTAAGTTTCTAACACCGGTGCTAAGGCGTCGAACTCCGCTCCCTTACCGACGCCGCCGGCGATCAACACTACTTGGCCAGCCGCGTCCTTGCACAGACCTTCGATCGCCGCCACGGTGGCGCCGACATTAGTGCCCTTGGAATCGTCGTAAAAAGTTACGCCGTTATGTTCGGCGATCAACTGGCAGCGATGCGGCAAGCCGGTGAAATTCCGCAGCGCGTCGAGCATCGCCGCCATCGGTAGATCGATTGCGCGGCCAAGCGCCAGCGCAGCCAGCGCATTGGCGACATTATGTTGACCGGCGATGCGCAGCGCCGACAGCGGCAACAATAATTCGCGCTCGAATGCCAGATAAGATTCGCCATCGCGAGTAATTACGCCAAAGCCGTTGCGATCGGGCTCGTCGAGGCCGAAACTCCATTGCGCCACCGGCGCCTGCACGATCACGTTGCTGAGCGGGTCGTCGCGATTGACCAACACTTGTTTGCAATCGCGAAAAATGCGGTGCTTGGCCTGATGATAGGCGCGCAGTGTCGGATAGCGATCCATGTGATCGGGACTGACGTTTAATACGGTCGCCACTTCCGCGCGCAACGCTTCGGTGCGCTCGAGTTGAAAGCTCGATAACTCCAGCACGTACAGGTCGCATTGCTCGTCCAGCAAATCCAGCGCCGGTATACCGAGATTGCCACCGACACCGACCTTGCGACCGGCTGCTTTCGCCATTTCACCGACCAAGGTGGTCACGGTGCTTTTACCGTTCGAACCCGTGATCGCGACGATCGGCACCGGTCGCGGCAGCGCGGCAACCGCTTGCACGAAGAGATCGATATCGCCGCAAACTTTTACGCCGCGCTGCAGCGCCGCCACAATTGCCGGCTCGGTCAACGCAACGCCCGGACTTACGATCAACTCGTGCGCGGCAGAAAATAACTCTGCATCGAACGCGCCCAATTGCAATGGCGCGGCGGCAAACTCGCGGCGAAACTCATCGAGGCCGGGCGGATTTTCGCGACTATCGACAACGACAAACGACAGACCGCAACGCGTCAAATAGCGCGCGCACGACAGCCCAGTCTGGCCGAGGCCGACTATTACGCGTTGTTTATCTGCCGTCGTGATCGTCATTGTCTACCTGAGCTTCAACGTTGCGATGCCCACTAATACCAGCATCACGGTAATGATCCAGAAACGCACGATCACGCGCGGTTCCGGCCAACCTTTCAATTCGAAATGGTGATGTATCGGCGCCATGCGAAAGATGCGCTTACCGGTCAACTTGAACGACGCCACCTGCAAAATCACCGATACCGTTTCCATCACGAATACGCCGCCCATGATGAAGAACACAATTTCGTGGCGCGCGATCACCGCCACCGTGCCGAGCGCCGCGCCCAGCGCCAGCGCGCCGACGTCGCCCATAAAAACTTGCGCCGGATAGGTGTTGAACCATAAAAAACCGAGCCCGGCGCCGACGATGGCGCCGCAAAATACAATCAGCTCGCCGGAGCCCTGCACATAGGGAATCAATAAGTAGTGCGCGAACTTCGCGTTACCGGTGAGATAGGTAATGATGCCGAGCGCGCCGCCCACCATCACTGTCGGCATGATCGCCAAGCCATCCAAGCCATCGGTTAAATTGACCGCGTTGCTGCCGCCGACGATGACGAAATACGCCAGCAAAATAAAAAACGGGCCCAGCGGCACCACGATATTTTTAAAGAACGGAATATAAAGCTGCGTGTCTACCGCCGAACCGGCGTGCCAATATAAAAATAGCGCCGCACCGAAGCCGCCAACCGATTGCCAGAAATACTTCCAACGTGCCGGCAATCCCTTCGAGTTTTTTTCGATGACCTTGCGATAATCGTCGACCCAGCCGACCGCGCCGAAGATCAGCGTCACCACCAACACCACCCAGATATACGGATTGCGCAGATCGGCCCACAACAGGGTACTAACAACGATTGCCAGCAAAATTAATGCGCCACCCATGGTTGGCGTACCTTTTTTGCTCAAGTGCGATTGCGGGCCGTCGTTGCGCACGTTCTGGCCGATCTGCCGATCGACCAAGTGGCGAATCAGCGCCGGGCCCGTCAATAATGCGATTGCCAACGCAGTCAACACGCCGAGAATGCCGCGCAGCGTCAAATACTGAAATACCGCGAAACCGCTAACGAATTGCGCCAGATAAACGGTCAGTCCGTACAACATAATTAGTGGACTCCGCCGCTGCTTGTGTCGCCGCCTGCAGTGTTATCACCACACAGCGCCGCGACAATCATTTCCATACCCGCACTGCGCGAGCCTTTTACTAAAATCGCATCGACATTCGGTTGCTCGTTGCAGGCTGCGATCATCGCTGCATTGTCGACAAAGCTGCGCGCGCGATTAGGCGTTGCACTGGCGCCGCTAGCGACGCGCAAAAATTCTTCGACCTGCAGTCGCGCATGCGGGCCGACAAACCAGCATTCTTCGATGCCGCTGAGCGCCGAGTAGTGCGCGACGTCGCGATGAAACGCCGCCGACTCGGGACCCAACTCACCCATATTGCCAAGCAATAAACGCCGCCGACCCGGATACTCGGACAGCACATCGATCGCCGCCTTCATCGCTTCCGGATTGGCGTTGTAACTATCGTCGATGACGATATTACCGAGTGCGCCACGGCGCGTTTGCAGGCGACCCGGCACCGGTTGTAGACGCAGCAACGCCGCGCGTATCGCCTCGAGCGATACACCGAGAGAGATAGCAGCGGCCGCGGCAGCCAGTGCATTGCGCACGTTGTGCGCGCCGAGCAACGGCAATTCGATGGCGATGTGGCGGCCGTCGTTAACCAATTCGAATTGCACGCCGGCAGCGCTGCGGCGAATTGCACGCGCGCTCACGTCCGCCTGCGCCTGCAAACCAAAGGTAACGGTGCGCCGTGCACCCACCATATTTTTCCAGCGTGCTACATATTCGCTATCCGCATTGACGATCGCGATGCCGTCGGCGCCTAAGCCGGTAAATAATTCGCCCTTGGTCGCCGCCACGGTATCGACATCGCCGAAGCCTTCGAGATGCACCGGCAGCGCGGACGTTACGATCGCCACATCGGGTTCGGCGAAGCGGCACAGATAAGCGATATCGCCAGCGCGCGCCGCGCCCATTTCAATCACGGCGTAGCAATGTTTCGGCGCAATTTTCAGCAGCGTCAGCGGCACGCCGATTTCGTTGTTGAGATTACCTTCGGTAGCGAGCACCGCGCCGTTTTGCGCCAGCATCGCCGCCAGCATTTCTTTAGTGGTCGTTTTACCCGCGCTACCGGTAATGCCGATAAGCGGCCCGGTAAACCGCCGACGATTCATTCGCGCGATTAAGCCGAGCGCGGCGCGCGTATCGGTTACGCAAAGTTGCGGCAGCGTTGGCGCAAGTTTGTCGTCGGCCGCGATTTTATCGACAACGGCGGCGAGTGCACCCTTGGCTGCAACCTCGGCGATAAAATCGTGGCCGTCGAAACGCTCGCCGCGCAGCGCCACATACAAATCGCCGGCGGCGACATGGCGACTATCGGTTGTCACGCGCGCGACCGACAACTCTGCACCGTCATACACGGCATCGAGTTCGGTGGCGATCGCACGCAATGGCAAAGCGCTCATCATGCCTGCGCCCTCGCTGCCAATAACGCGCGTGCAACCGCGCTATCGCTGAACGCGCGCACTTCGCCGCCGATCAATTGATAATCTTCGTGCCCCTTACCGGCCAGCAAAATAATATCGCCGGCCTTGGCGTTGGCGATTGCAAATTTGATGGCGTACTCGCGATTGATTTCGCTATGCGCCGGACCGCGCAGACCGGCTTGAATATCGGCGATAATCGCCGCCGGATTTTCGCTGCGAGGATTATCGCTCGTCAGGATCACGCGGTCCGCCAGTTGCTCGGCGACGGCGCCCATCAATGGTCGCTTGCCTTTATCGCGATCGCCGCCGCAACCGAATACACACCACAATTGACCTTCGCAGTGCCGACGCAAAGCCTTTAGCGCATGCTCCAATGCATCCGGCGTGTGCGCATAATCGACGACGACTTCGATATCCGTACTCGCGCGCACGCACTCCATGCGGCCGGCGATCGGCCGCAGCTGCGGTACGATAGTTTCGATAGTCGCCACATCGATACCGAGCTGGCCGAGCACGGCGATCACCGCGAGCAAGTTCGCCAAATTAAAATCGCCCAGCAAATAACTTCGTGCGGCTATTTCGCCCCAGGGCGTATGAATTTGCGCGATCACGCCATCGACGCGATAGTTCACGCTGTGCGCAAATACCATCGCGCTTTTATTGAAGCCATAAGTAATGACATGCGGCAGACGGCTTTGCAGTTTTTGTGCGAGCGCGGCACCAAACGGATCATCGTTATTCAACACGGCAAATTCGAGACCGTTGAAATCGAACAGCGCCGCTTTCGCCGCGCCGTAATTTTCCATGCTGCCGTGAAAATCGAGATGATCGCGCGTTAAGTTGGTAAACACCGCGCCGCGAAAAGACACGCCGTTAACCCGCCCCTGCGCCAAGCCGTGCGAGGAAACTTCGAGCGCGATATTGGTTACGCGCTGCGCGCGCCACGCCGCGAATTGGCGCTGCAACGCGATCGGATCGGGCGTGGTTAAACTGCCGCTGCCGACACTGCCATCGAGGCTGTTGCCGAGTGTGCCGATCACGCCGCAACTTTGTCCGGTCAAGCGCAGCGCCTGTCCCAGCAATTGCGTGCAACTGGTTTTGCCGTTAGTGCCGGTCACACCGATCACGCTCAACGCAGCGCTGGGGTCGTCGTAAAAGCGCCCGGCGATTTGGCTGACCGCCGCGCGCAGATTCGGTATCTGCAATACCGGGACGGCAAATTGCGCGCTCGTCAGTCCCGCTTCCGCGAGCACCGCCGCAGCGCCGGCCGCAATGGCCTGCTCGATATAGTGGCGACCGTCGCCGCTCTCGCCCGGATACGCGAGGAAAAGATCGCCGGCCCGCACTTTGCGGCTATCCAGCGCTAACCCGGAAATCGGCAACGCGGCAAAGCGCGCGGCATGTGCGGGAATTAATTCGCCGAGCGTTTTCGCGGCATCAAACTTTAAGGCGGCCATCATTACACGGGCCCCTTGCCGTCGACCGGCGGAGTCGCACCTTTAGCGACCGCCTGCTGCGGCGCGCTGTCGGGCGCAATATTCAGCAAGCGCATCGCGCCGCCGACCACTTTGGCAAACACCGGCGCGGCGACATCGCCGCCGTGATATTTGCCGAGACTCGCATCATCCACTACCACCACGGTGACGATGCGCGGCGCCGAGGTGGGCGCCAAACCGGCAAACAATGAGTGATAGCGATCCTCGTAACCATGCACGCCCACCATATGTACGGTGCCGGTTTTGCCCGCGACCGAATACGCTGGAATCTTCGCGCGCACACCAGTGCCGCCGGGCTCGATAACCGTTTTCATCATATCGACAATTTGTTGTGCGACGCCGGCCGAGACAACCTGTTCACCCTCGGGCGCCGCCCCATCGCGCTTCAACAGGCTAACCGGGCGCAAACGCCCGCCACTTGCAAATACGCTATAGGCGCGCGCCAGCTGCAGCGGCGTCACCTGTAAACCGTAACCGAATGCGTAGGTCGCACGCTCGATATCCGACCAGCGATTTCGCACCGGCAAGACGCCGTGCTGCTCGCCGGGAAAGCCGGTATCCATGCCGCTGCCAAGACCAAAGCGACGCGAAACATCGACCACTTTTTTCTCGTCGAGCGTCAGCGCCACTCTTGTCATGCCGATCTGACTGGACTTGGTGATGATTTTGGTGAGATCGATCAGACCGAAATTGACCGGATCTTTGAGTACCTTACCATCCACCGACAAATAACCCGGGCCGGCATCGACCATGGTTTGCGGCGTGTATTGGCCACTCTCCAACGCCGCCACCATTGTTAGCGGCTTCATCGTCGAGCCAGGCTCGATCAGATCGAGCATTGCCCGATTGCGCAGTCCGTTGCTGTTGGCACGCGCGCGATTGTTGGGGTTGAACGACGGCTGACTCGCCATCGCCAACACTTCGCCTGTGCGACTATCCAACATCACTACTGAGCCGGCGCTGGCACCCATATCCTGCAATGCACTGCGCAATTCGCGGTACGCCAGATACTGCAAGCGCAGATCGATACTGAGTGTTAAATCCTTGCCGGGCTTGGCGGGCTGGCCGGCATCGATTTCGCGGATGATCTTGCCGGTCAATTCTTTTAATACGCGCTTACTGCCCGGAGTGCCCGATAGATAATTATCGTAAGCGAGCTCTAAGCCTTCCTGCCCGTGATCGTCGACATCGGTGAAGCCGAGCAGATGCGCGGTCACTTCGCCGGCCGGATAAAAGCGACGGTATTCGCGCTGCGCATAAATGCCAGGCAATTTGAGCGCCATCACCGCGGCCGCTTCGGGCGGCGGCAAATGACGCCGCAGATAGACAAAATGCTTGCCCTGATACGACAGCTTTTCTTCGAGGCTCGATTGCTCCAGGCCGATCTTCCCCGCCAACTCCGGCCAGCGCTGCCGCGCCGCTTTGACTTCGCTCGGATTGGCCCAGATCGATACCACCGGCGTGCTGATCGCCAGCGGCTCGCCATTGCGGTCGACGATTTGGCCACGATGCGCCGGAATTACCTCTGTACGAATCGCCCGCGCATCGCCCTGACCCTGCAGAAACTCGTAGCCGCGCGCCGTATTCAGGACTTGTAGCGACAGCAGCCGCCACGTCAATAGTGTCAGCAGGATACCGAGCACAATCAACACCGCCGGCAGACGCCAGCGCGGCAATGCATCCATGGTGCGCTCGCTCATGGATTCACCACCTTTATGGCGGCCGGGTCCGGCAGGGTCATATCGAGCTTACTTTCGGCGATCTGACTGACGCGCTCATGCGCTGCCCAGGTACTCTGCTCCAACAGCAAGCGCTCCCAATCCTCCTCGAGAGCCCATTCGCGGCGCTGTAATTGCTGCCATTCGTTGAATAATTCGCGACTGCGGTGCGTGCTATCGATCACCGCTAGAGCGCTGACAGCGACCGATATCAATAACAGCAGCGTTACCAGCACCCGTCCGGGGCGCAAGAATCGCTGTGTCGATACCGTTGTCGTTTGCATGCCAGCTACCTAAATAAAATCGGGTTCCGAGCCCGCTGTAGTTATCGATTAGTCATTCGCTCCCTACCGCTTAGAACAACTTCTCCGCGACCCGCAATATTGCACTGCGTGCTCGCGGATTGGCCGCCACCTCGTCCGGCCCAGGCTGCAGCGCGCGCCCCAACGAACGAATCCGCGGCTTGCTCTCCATCGCGGTCAACGGGATATACGACGGCACATCGTCGCCGCGCACCTGCTGCTTTATAAAACGCTTTACCAGGCGATCCTCTAACGAATGAAAGCTGATAACCGCCAAGCGTCCGCCAACTGCGAGTAAATCCAACGACTGTTCGAGGAAGCGCGTCAAATCGCCCAATTCGTCGTTGATATAAATTCGAATAGCCTGAAAGGCCCGCGTCGCCGGATTTTTACCCTTCTCCCAGGCCGGGTTGGCATCGGCGACGATCTTTGCCAATCGCAACGTCGTTTCGATCGGCCGCTCCGCGCGCGCCGCGACGATGGCTCGGGCGATGCGCTTGGCAAAGCGCTCCTCGCCATACGTTTTCAGCACCATCGCGACATCCTGCTCGTCCGCCTGCGCCAGCCACGCCGCAGCGGATTGACCGCTCGCAGGGTCCATGCGCATATCCAGAAAGCCATCCTTCGAGAAGCTGAAACCGCGCTCGGCCTGATCGAGTTGCGGCGAGGACACGCCGAGATCGAGCAAAATACCGGTGAGCGGCTGGCTTATGCCCTGCGCCGCCAGCAAGCGCGGCAGCTCGGCAAACGAGCCCTGCACCATTGCAAATCTACTATCGGCGACAGCCAATTGCCGACCCTCCGCCACCGCCTGCGGGTCTTTATCGACACCGATCAAGCGGCCACCATCTTGCAGGCGACTCAACAACAACCGACTGTGGCCGCCGCGCCCAAAGGTACCGTCCACATAAATGCCATTGGGATCGGTAGTCAGTGCGGCTACCGCTTCCTCCAGCAGCACGGTTTGATGCTCAATGGCCATTTGTTACCCTAACCTTGAGAGGCCATTAAATATTTAGTGCGAGCGCCTCTTGCGGCAATTCGTCGTCCTCGCGGGCTTCGTCCATCCAGCTATACCAGCGCGCCTCGCTCCAAATCTCCAGCTTGCGACCCTGGCCGACCAGCATTAACTCTTTTTCCAAACCCGCGTAGTTGCGCAGCGTCGGCGACAATAAAATACGGCCGTTACCGTCCATCTCCACGTAGGTCGCATACCCCAGCAACGCCCGCTGAATTTGGCGCGCCCGGCGATTAATATTGGGTAAAGCTTCGATTTGCGGTAATAACTGCTGCCATGCCGGCTCGGGATAAACTAATAGACAGGGCTCTTGATGATGTGCGGTCACCACCAATTGACCACCACAATTCAACGCCAGCTCGTCGCGTACGCGCGCTGGAATCGCTAAACGCCCTTTGGCGTCCATAGTGATGGCATGATTGCCGAGGTACATATTGCGCGTTTAGCCCACCGTTAAAACCACAAAATGCCACTAAAAACCACTTTTCTCCACTTGGGCGCACTATAGGGAGGGTGCGAGAAACTTGTCAAGCAAGTTACAGAGCAATTAAGAGGGAATTTTCGGGAAAAAAGCGCGATCTTGCCGGCTTCTGCCAGCAAGTCAATTGTCGATGCGGGTCGAAAACCAACGAAAACAGCCCAATACGAAAACAACTTAAAGTTAAACATTAAGTTGCGAGGTGTTTTATGGAGCATTACTGAAAGAAAAAGGAAAAGTGAGTCGGCCTATAAGCCGGTCTTGCAAAGCCACCCACGGCGGGAGGCCAGATAACATCAGGGGGGCACGATAATCGCTTTGGCGATTTGTAGCAAGCTGTGTAGCAATGTGTAGCAGCAGCTACATGACATCCGCCGGCTTTAGAGCGCCTATCACACCACCCCCACCCAGAGGACGGAACGACCGAGTAAACGCCTCCAAAGAGCATTCAGCGCGCCCAGTATCGACCGCTGGGTAACAAGCATCAGCCAAGGGGTTTAACAGGGTCGATAACAGGCAGAAAATCAATAGGTTACCGACACCACATGCACCAGACAACCGCGATACAGCCCAACCATAAGGCAAATATACTTAACAAATCGATCTCCCCTACCACACCGCACAAGTAATGCAGTATATTGCCACCCCCAAAACCTCAGCCCTTTCCTGAAAGTCAGCAGCGGCGGTGCTTGTGATAACGCCACCCCCTGCAAACCATACTTCAGAGATCATGCAGTATAGGAAGAGCCTTTGGTCATAGCATCACATCTATTACATCCACCCAAGTCATGCACTCAACCCTCAAAGGTCATACACAATGAGCGAGTCCAGCGAGGACAAAACAAAGCGTAAGTATGTGCATGTATTGACTAGCAACCCTTGGCCTTTCCAATGTTCAATCTTCTACGCTAATCCGACTGAGAGCACCCGCCTACTGGATGACATGAAGAGGTTCAAGCAGCGGCTCAGACGCAAGCTACCCACGTCTCCAATGCTGATCCGTATCAAGCTACTGCATCGAAACAAAGTGTTGCAGGCATACGTATCAATTTTGACCGCCAACGACCATTGCGATGTGATCGAGGGGGTGGCTTCGCGGTCATTTGCTGTGCCGGTGAATGTACGTGGACGACGATTCAGCGCCGAGAGAATCGCAAGACAGGCTTCAGCAATCAAGAGCCAAAAACCACACAACCTCAATCGCTTGCTAGGTGACCGGAAGATCAACCGGTATTCATTGTTGAATGTTGCTTATCTACTCACCCCGACATTAACAAAAGCGCAGTAGTGATAGTTAACTCTAGCCGTCCGAAATCGACCGATTACGTACACCTCATTTAACCATGTACGAATAATAGCTTGCGAAGTTTCGTACACGCCTTATAATTCGTACATCTATTTCGTACATCTGAGACCACGAACATGTCCCGCACATTTGCCTACTGCCGTGTTTCAACCAGCGACCAGACAACAGCAAACCAAACTCAGGAAATCAGATCAGCTGGCTTTGCCATCGATGACAACCGAGTGATTGAAGAGACCGTCTCCGGTAGTGTTGCCGCAATGGAACGCAAAGGCTTTGTGAGGTTGGTAGACCGCCTCGAATCAGGTGATGTATTGATTGTTACCAAGCTGGACAGACTCGGACGTAATGCAATGGATGTGCGAGCCACCGTGGAACGTTTGGAGGGCTCAGGTGTTCGTGTACATTGCTTGGCATTGGGCGGTGTTGATCTCACCTCTCCAGCAGGCAAGATGACGATGGGGGTGATTGCAGCTGTAGCTGAGTTTGAACGTGACTTGCTGATTGAACGAACACACGCAGGATTGGAGCGAGCCAAACGTGAAGGAAAGACACTAGGCCGCACTCCTGCACTCAACCCCACACAGAAGCAGGAAGCTTTACAAAAGCTCGCTGAAGGCGTTCCAGTGGCTCAGGTTGCCAGAGACTTCAAAACCAGCAGAACAACAATTGTTCGGCTCAGAGACAAGACCATATAGGTGCATGGATATTTTAAAATTGTCGAAGGCCTGCATTTACACATCCCACATATTGATAAGCACCTCGGAGGAAAATCATCTTTGGATATGCTACTAGCCGCCATACAAAAGAAAAGAACAGGGCAGATTACTGCCACAGAGTTTATGTTGACTTCGGTCCTTACACTCTTGCTCAGCTCTCCCGCGTCATCTCAGACGTTTTCTCCGGAGTTCCAGCAATTCAAAAACCAACAGCAACAACGAATCAATCAGCAAGAACAACTAGAACAGGATCGCTTACTGGAGGAACAAATTAAGCGGGAGAACATTTGCGAACGAAAGGAAGTACAGACCATACTGATCGACACCTTTAATGGAGTCGATACCCTAACAAAATCTCACGGAAGAATTGTTTTTCTCCGCAACATGACCACCACCATGGTAATGTTACGCGCAGGGCACTTGACCTGCTTTGGTACTTATAGCTTTCAAGATGGAGAAACTAAAGACATGGCATTTGCTTTCCCGTACAGGATTCACTCTTATTGAGAATGAGGAGCCGTTCCATGAATGCTATTGCCATTACCATAGATGCAGGACTCAGACGGGCTTTTGATGACGAGTATTTTTTATGGGCACGGGAGCAGAACATCGATATTGTTTCCCTTCCTGCTCAAGGCCCGACAATCGAAGGCAGCATTACATACCACCAAGTCCCAGCACCTTTCCTGACCATCTTACAAAACAAAAAGATGGTATAGGCTCGCAGCAGCAACTGACTAAGCGCGCCTGACCGAAGCTATTCGTAATCTATTGCATCGATAACTCGACATGAATCAACAACCGAATGTCGGTGCGTATACGTCGCCGTCACTCCCTCATTCGATTTCTCATGCCCAATAACTTGCTTTACCAACCCTAAGCCCAATCTCTGTTACTCCTTATCCATATTGGCAATACGGTAACCCCAGCCCTGTACTTAGACGCAATACCTTTCAACTGGTCTGCCGGTCTAAAGGCATCGAGAAATCCACAACATCAACAACCCTACATAACGCCCGAATAGGTATATGTGTATACCTGTCAGTAACACCCACGTTTATTTTCTCGTGACCAACAAGCTCCTGCACCAGAACCGTATCAAAGTCACCTTCAGCCCTAGCAATGGTGATGAATGTATGCCTGAAGCTGTGAAACACCAACCTCAACCCATGCTCGTCCAAGTCAGGTATCCCAAGACCTTGCCTGTATGGCCTATACCACTGAGTGGCTACCTGTGATTGAACCCGAGGAAACAGTTCATCACCACCCTCTTGAACGAACTCGATAAAGCCCGCCTCCAAAAGTTTCTTATGCAACGGCACTCTACGGTTCGCATTCTCTGTCTTGACACGCCCTGCATCCCGAGTAATTCGTAAGTAATATCGGCTGCTCTCGTCATCCTGTAGTAGATCAACCTTCCTGAGCTGGAGAATCTCACCGAGTCGAGCACCGGTATAAGCTCCAAGCATAATCACCCAATACTTCCAGCCTGCGAGACTCTTGGCCGACTCCAGAATATGACGTACCTGCTGTTTGGTATACGCCCCGTACGGAGACGACGCATCCAAATCCAATCGCAGATCGCGAGCAGGTGAACCCGGCAGTATCTCCTTATCGACAGCGAAGGCAAACATGCCCTGAATGAACTTGAATGCCTCCTTGGCCGTCTTATCCTTAATCAAATCCTCTTCAGGAACCTCCATTTGCAGCAACTCGTACGGACTCTTGCCACGATACTGCTTCAAATTTCGTTTGGGCAGATACCGATACTTCTCCATAATGAACGACTTCAAAGTACCGCGCTTTATGTCGGCAATCGGCAAATCAGTTTCGAGATTGATAAAGACTTCGTAGTACCGCTGGTACTCCTTCTGCATGTTCTCCGTCAGACTCTTTTCATCAGTCTTGAACTCAATGAACTGCTTGTACAGATCGCTGAACCGCAAGTGGCATCCCCCCACTTCCTCGCGAATGATCCTTGAATCAGGCGTTGGGGGGTTGCGCTCAAAGTCATTCAAGCGTTTGAGCAGCAGATTGTAGAAACGATACTCAAGCCGGGTAAGCTCTTGGCCCAGTCGTCCCTGATCCTCCGGCAGATAATCAGTCGGGTTGAGACCGTGAGCGACGAGATCATCAATCCCACCGGCAGCGGACGGAAATCTATCGTTCTCGACATCGAATGCATCGACGTATCCATCGACTGTATCGCTGAGACCTCGCCTCATCGCCTCAAAGCCACCTTCAGCCTGCACTTGGTCGAAGGTGAGCGGAGTATTCAAGACCTGCTCCTTCTGCCGCCAAACACCGTTAATGATGGAAACGACCTGAGCCTCGGAGAGCCTCTTCATCTGGAGAACCTTGGTTATTTTGTAAACGATGGCGTAGTACGGGGAAGCTCGGACATGAGCGGTGTATGGATTACGAGTATTGAGGGATCGAACCAGCTCCCGCTTACCGACGATTTTACGGACCCTTTCTGGGCACCTCCACCGGAAGTAGACGATCTGATTGGATCGCCTGTGTAGCAGTTTGTGTAGCAGCATGTGAGCAATCCACGGTCAATAAGGGCCAAAGCCTTACGCACCGTGGGTTACAAGCTATTAGACGAGTCGGCCTATAAGCCGGGTTCTGTCGAGAACAGTCATTCATCTGGGACTTGCGTCGCCGCAAGCCTCAAGCGGCCTACCCGAATCCACCGTGGGCCACGGCAAAGGATTCCTATTTGGCCTTGCTCCGAGCGGGGTTTGCCGTGCCGCGGACTGTTGCCAGCCGCGCGGTGCGCTCTTACCGCACCGTTTCACCCTTACCGTCCCCTTTCCCTCCCACGAATACGTGAAGTGGAGAACCACCCGCGAATACGTGGAGCGGCGAAAGAGTCTTAGGCGGTTTACTTTCTGTTGCACTTTCCGTGGGCTCACACCCCCCAGGCGTTACCTGGCGCTCTGCCCTATGGAGCCCGGACTTTCCTCTACACCGCGACCCGGCGGACGCTAAGCGTTCCGACGAGTACACGACACAGCGACTGTCCAGCCGACTCGGGGCGCAGCCTAACGGTTTGAGCGTACTAACTCAAGCCACTTACACCGGCTTTTGCCAGGATAGCGCCAATTGGTACAACTCATTTTTCTTTTGGCCAGTGATTTTCGCGGCCAGCGCGGCAGCCTGCTTCAGAGGCAATTCTTCCAGTAACAAGCGCAACACTCGCTCGCTATCGGCGTCGAGCGCGGCGACATCCGGATCGCCTTGCAACAGCAACACACATTCGCCGCGCCCCTGATTAGTGGCGACCGCCCACGCATGCAATTCCCCTAACGGCGCGCGATGAATAGTTTCGTGCAATTTAGTCAGCTCGCGCGCCACCACCGCCACTCGCGCGGCACCAAACACAAATTCAAAATCGCTCAATGTTTCCAGCAAGCGATGCGGCGCCTCGTAAAAAACCATGGTGCGCGGCTCGTGCAGCAATAATTCCAAACGCTGCCGGCGCGCCTGCATTTTTGCCGGCAAAAAACCCTCGAACACAAATCGATCGGTCGGCAATCCGGCAGCGCTGAGCGCAGCGATAACCGCGCACGAGCCGGGTATCGGCACTACTTTTATACCCGCACTCAATGCGGCATCGACTAGTCGATAGCCCGGATCCGACACCAGCGGCGTGCCGGCATCGGAGATCAACGCAATACTGCGTCCCGCATTTAAATCCGCCAGCAACGTCGCCAACTCCGCGGGGCCACTGTGGTCATGGTATGCAACGCAGCGCGTGTGGATATCGAAATGATCCAATAAGCGTCGGCTATGTCGCGTATCTTCGGCAGCTATCAGATCGACCGATTGGAGGATATTCACCGCGCGCGGTACCATATCGCCCAGATTGCCGATCGGCGTCGCTACCACGTATAAAATGGCATCGCTTACCAAGGGTTACTCCGTGAAAATTAAAGTACGTGCAACTCGCACCTGCCAATGGTTGTCGACTCATCATAACGTGTGGCGCGGCCTGGGTCTGCTAGCGGCAATCGCACTGGCCGGTTGCAGCAGCACACCGCCCACAGATACCGCCAACACGACGAACGCTAAGAGCAGCGTTAAGCAATTGCTGGATGCCGCGCATAGCAGCAGTGTCGAGCAACGAGCACCGTATTTACGCGATGCCGCGGCGCTGTCCCTGCAACAAAACGATATTCCGCAAACGGAGCGCATTCTACAAGAGCTAGACGCGTTGAAGCTGGCCGGTAAGGAGAGTGCGCAACGCAGAGTGCTGCACGCGCGCCTGCAATTAAAGCAACATCAACCCGAGCTCGCATTAACTACGCTGCAAGATCGTCAATTTCTGCAGGATGTTGCGCAAATGCCGGCGCGCGAACAAATCGATGTCAGCTTACTGCGCGCGCAGGCACTGCTGGAAACGCGCAATTATTTTGGCGGCGCGCAAGAGCTGGTTTTCGTCGACCCACTACTCAACGATAGCGAGCGCCGACAAAATCACCAAAAAATTTGGCGCGCTTTGCTGGATCTTTCGCCAACCGATATAGATCGCTATCGCAGCAAAACCGACAATCAACAACTGCGCGGCTGGCTAGAGCTGGCAGCCATCGCCACCCGCAATTCGAGCGATGCCGCGCGTCAAACACAACTTGCCGATTGGTTACGACAATGGGGCTCGCACCCAGCCGCCCAAGACTTGCCGAGCGATCTCGCGAAACTGCGCAATAACCGCACCCCACCGCCGATAGCTTCGACAACGACAACGGAACAACCAAAACAAGTCGCACTGCTATTGCCGTTGACCGGTAAGCTCGCGGCCTTCGGTTTGGCAGTGCGCGATGGCTATATGTCTGCCTGGTACGACAATCAAAAGCGCGGCGGTCACCCACCGCCGGTGCATTTTTACGATACCGACAGCGTTAGCGATATCGTACCGCTTTACCAACAAGCGATCAGCGAAGGCGCCGGCCTCGTTATCGGGCCGCTGGAAAAGCAACAAGTAGCGCAGCTTTATCAGCAAAATTTGCCGGTGCCTACGCTGGCGCTGAATCGCTTTGAAAGCAACAGTCCGGCGGCGGCAAACTTATATCAATTCAGCCTCGCGGCCGAGGACGAAACCGCGCAAATCGCCGATATCGCCGCGCAGGAAAATCACCATTCGGCTTTGATCGTCGTACCGGAGGACGAAGTCAAATCGCGCGAGTTGCAGACGTTCGAACAGCGCTGGCGACAGCGCGGCGGTAGTGTCGGCGCTATCGCAGGTTATCGCGACCAGCAGAATATGTCGCAGACGATTCGCGCAGCTTTAAATATTCCGCGCAGCGAGGCGCGCGCCAAAGAGCTCGAAAGCATTATCAACCGTAACATAGAGTTCACGCCGCATCGGCGCCAGGATATCGACATGGTATTCATCCTGGCAAAGCCGGCGCAGGCGCGTGTCATCAAACCGCTACTGGATTTTTATTATGCCAGCGACCTAACGGTGTATGCGACCTCGCGCATTTATAGCGGCTATCCTATTCCAAGCCTGGATCGCGACATCGACAAAGTACGCTTTACCGAAATGCCGTTTGTTGTACAAACCTCCGAGTTAAAACAACAGATTCTCAGCACGCAGCCGCAAAGCAAGAATTATCTGAGACTCTATGCAATGGGTATCGACAGTTTCAACTTGTGTCCGCGCCTATTGGCAAAAAGTCCGAACGATGGCGCGCTCGCCGGCCAAACGGGCCAACTGACGATCAGCGCCGAAAACGTATTGCAGCGAGAGTCGCTGCTTGCGGTCATGCGCAGCGGCAACTTACAGGCGATTGCAATTACCGAATCGCCGGAAGCCAGCACTCCCCCCCCTCTATTGCAGCAACAACCGGGGCAGCAACAAACCGGCGCCCTGCCGCAGCCCATTATCGCGGAACCTGCGGCAGCCGATGCTGCGGGGAACGATGAGTAATCCGCATCTCGCGCGCGGCGCATCGATGGAGGCTGCGGCAGAGCGCTGGCTCAGTGCGCAGGGATTGGTTTGCGTGACAAAAAATTTTCGCTGCAAGCTCGGGGAAATCGATTTAATCATGCTCGACGGCAAGCAACTGGTTTTTGTCGAAGTGCGCTTTCGCAAAAATGAGTTGTACGGCAGCGCTGCCGAATCGGTAACTTACAGCAAGCAGCAGCGCGTTATCCGCGCCGCGCAATTGTTCATCGAAACTCACCCGCGCTGGCGCCACTGCGCTTGTCGCTTCGATGTACTGGGCGTCACCAATGTACTGGGCGCCACCCAAACAATCACCGACACGCTGCAATGGCAGTGGTTGCGCGATGCCTTTGGCAGCGATTGAAGCGCAGCTGCGCAACAGCCAAGCACGCAACGACAATAGGAACCGTTATGGATTTGACCGAACACGTTGTCGATAATTTTCATCGTCATATCGACCACGCCATGCAGGCCATCGAGACGCTGAGCCCGGCCACCGTAACCGCCAGCGAGCTGCTGGTGCAGGCTTTGCTGAACGAGGGCAAGGTGTATTGTTGCGGCGAGGGCAGCTCGGGCTTGCTGAGCCAGCATTTTGCCAATTTGTTGCTCAATCGCTCGCATCGCGAGCGACCAGGACTACCTGCGATTGCGCTGAGCGGAGATGCGGCGCTGCTAACGGCCATAACCACCGACACCTCTTTCAACGAGATCTTCGCCAAGCAGATTCGTACATTGGCAACGCCGCAAGATATACTCGTCTTAATCAGCCACGATACCGGTAGCGGCACCGCGCTGCAAACCATCCAGTCGGCGCACGACCGCAATATTCGCGTGGTGGTTTTATGCAACGATAACGACGGCGATATCCGCGCATTGTTGGCACCGGACGATTGTGAATTACGCATCGCCGCAACGCAGCGCACGCACTTTCTGGAAATTGCATTGTTGACGCTACACAATTTATGCGAACTTATCGAGCTACAATTATTCGGCAGCGAGGTGTAAGGTGAAATTCGTTTTTCCAGCGCAATACCAGCAACACTTAAATGGATTAAGCAAAGTGGGGATTTTATTGACGGCGCTTGTCGTCAGCGGCTGCACCTCCATCATTTCCGAAACCACCGACAAACCGATTGAGAGCGATCCGGGCTCGCGCACCTTCGGCGCGGTGATCGATGATCAATCGATCGAAACCACCGCCACGGTCAACATTCGTAAAACCGACCCCAATCTGGATCTCGCCCACATTGTCGTAACGAGCTACAACGGCGTCGTGTTATTAACGGGGCAAGTACTGAACGAAGAGCTGCGCGTCCGCGCGGCGCAGACTGCGGCTGCGGTTAAAAATGTGCGCGTGGTACGCAACGAACTGGTGGTTGCCGAAAACAGCAGTTTTGCGGCGCGCTCCAGCGATACGCTGTTAACCACTAAAATCAAAAGTAAGCTGCTAACGGCAAAAAATATCAAGGATAGCCGCGTCAAAGTAATCACCGAAAATGGCGCAGTATTTTTAATGGGGTTGGTGACGCATGCCGAAGCCGATATTGCCTCGACGGTGGCTCAAGAGACTGACGGCGTGCAGAAAGTAGTGCGACTGTTCGAATACGTCGATTAATTAGTAGTTGGCAGCTGAATTGGTAGTTGGTAGTTAGATTTTAGTAGTTGGCAAAACCTGCGCGGAGTATTTTATCTAACTACTAACTACTAACTACTAACTACCAATATCTAACTACTAAACCCTCGCAACTATTTGACCACCTTCAAACCAGGGCGCTTCGGCTTTTCGGCCTTGTCCGCAGGCGCAATTGGCGCACCACCGCCGGGCGGTTGATCGGATGGATTATCCTCGGCCTCGAACACCATGCCTTGACCATTCTCGCGCGCATAAATACCTAAGATCGCACCGATGGGTGCATAGACATCCATGGCCACGCCGGCAAACCGCGCATTGAACATCAAGCCTTCGTTGCTGAGATTTAAGCCGATGACAGCGCTCGGCGAAATATTCAGTACGATCTGGCCATCCTTTACATAGGCGCGCGGAATTTGCACATCATCGCGCAATGCATTGACGACGACATAGGGCGTGCAGCCGTTATCGACGATCCACTCGTAGAGGGCGCGCAATAGATAGGGACGACTGGAACTCATTGCCATCGATGCATACACCGTAGAGGCGGGTTCAGGCGGCCCGCGCGTTAACCATATCGCGCTCGTGCGCCGATAAGCTGGCTTTAAACGAGGCGCGCGCGAATAAGCGCTCCATATAATTCAGCAGCGGTCGCGATTGCTTCGTTTCCGGCAATTCTATGCCCACCAGACGCAGGCGCCATAGAATCGGCGCCATGCAACAATCGATCAGCGAAAACTCTTCGCTCATGAAAAATGGTTTTTCGGCAAAAATCGGCGCAATGGCCAGCAAACTATCGCGCAAATTCCGCCGCAGTTGCTCCGCCTCCTTCGGCGCAGCACTCGCCAACAACGCATCGAGCGCCGGACACCAATCCCGCTCGATGCGATAAAGCAGCTGTCGAGTCTCGCCGCGGGCGACCGGATAAACGGGCAACAGCGGCGGATGCGGAAAGCGCTCGTCTAAATACTCCATAATTATTTTCGACTCATACAGAGCGAGATCGCGATCCGCCAACGTCGGAACGCTATTGTAAGGATTGAGATCGGCGAGCTCCTGCGGAGCATTATTACCGTTCACCTCGATCAATTCTACCGGCACGCTTTTTTCCGCTAGCACGATACGCACGCGATGGCTGTAATGGCAGGTAACGCCGGAAAAAAGAGCCATGGAAGACCGTCTGGCAATAGCACCCATGATCATTCCCTCAGAAACCGATACGGACGATGAGCGAGGCTCATACCGCGAAATGCAAAGGCGGACGATGCATTATGGCAACGTCCGCATACTGCGATGATTACTACGAGCCGAATTACTACGACCTGCGCCGATTACTTTTATGCCGGGCTTCGCTTACAAATAATGGCGCAGGTGTCGATCAGTGTACGTCTTTCCAATATTCGCGGTTGAGCAACCACGCAAAGACGAAGAATATTGCGAGGAAAAATAGCGCATAAATGCCGGTGTGCTGGCGTTTTTGCTGCATCGGCTCGGCCATATAATTGAGGAAGTTAACCAAGTTATACGCCACTTGATCGAACTCCTTCGGCGTCAGCGTGCCAGGCTCGACGACTTTCAAGCGGCCGCACGGATGCAACGCTTTTCCATCCTCACCAAATAAGACTTCTTTGCCGGTCAACGGATCGCGACGAATGCCGCCATTCTCAGCCAATGCAGGGCCAGGCTCGCATTCCTGCACGCCCTGCAATCCCAATAACACGTGCGGCATGCCGACGTCGGGGAACACTTTGTTGTTAACGCCCCAGGGGCGCGCCGGATCGCGGTAAAAAGTGCGCAGATAGGTGTAGACCCAATCGGCACCGCGCGCGCGCGTTTCCAATGTCAAATCGGGCGGCGCCGCGCCAAACCATTCTTTGGCCTGCTTGGCGGACATTGCATTGACCATTAAGTCGCCGATTTTAGCGCTACTGTCAAAGCGTAAGTTTTGCATCACCAAGTCTTCGGGAATACCGAGACCGGTCACCAAGCGATTGTAGCGCTCGTACTGCAAAGAATGGCAACCCATGCAGTAGTTCATATACAACTGCGCGCCCTGCTGCAGCGAAGCTTTGTCGGACGGATCGAATTTGACGTGATCGATCGGCCAGCCGCCCTCTTCCGACGCAAACGCCAGCAGTGGTACCAGCGCAAAAAGGATAGCGAGTAATTGTTTTTTCATTTCATCGTCACCCGTTCCGGCACTGGCTTGGTTTTTTCGATGGACGTATAAATCGGCATCAAGAAGAAGAACGCAAAATAAGCGATGGTCAGCCACTGCGCCCACGATTTACCTTCGATGCCGAGTATCGTCAAATCGGCAGGTTTGGCACCTAAATAACCGAGGAAGATAAACACAACAGCGAACGATAGCAGCGCAAATTTGGTCGCGGCGCCTTTATAACGCCAGGATTTGACAGGGCTGCGATCCAACCACGGCAATATAAACATGATAGCGATCGCGCCCGCCATCACGATAAAACCCCACAGCTTCGAAGAACCGCCAAACCATTCGATCGTGGTCGCGCGCAGCATCGCGTAGAACGGTGTGTAGTACCAAACCGGCGCGATATGCGCAGGCGTTTTCAAGCCGTTCGCCTGCTCGAAGTTGGCGTGCTCGAGGAAGTAGCCGCCCATTTCGGGGAAGAAGAACAGGATCGTGCAGAACACGAACAAAAACACGACGATGGCTTGCAGATCGTGCACGGTGTAATAAGGATGGAATGCGACACCGTCTTTCGGTATGCCATTGGCATCTTTATTTTTCTTGATCTCGATACCGTCCGGATTGTTTGAGCCAACTTCGTGCAGCGCCAGAATATGCAGCAGCACTAGCGCCAGCAGAATAATCGGGATTGCGACGACATGTAGCGCGAAGAAACGGTTGAGCGTAATGCCGGAGATCAGATAATCGCCGCGCACCCACTCGACCAACGCATCGCCGACGACCGGAATAGCGCCGAATAACGACACGATAACCTGCGCACCCCAGTACGACATTTGACCCCACGGCAATACGTAACCGAGGAAACCTTCCGCCATCAGTGCCAGATAGATCAGCATGCCGAAGATCCACACCAATTCGCGCGGCTTCTTGTACGAACCATATAAGAGCCCGCGGAACATATGCAGATAGACCACCGCAAAGAATGCCGAGGCGCCGGTCGAGTGCATATAGCGAATAATCCAACCGTAGTCGACATCGCGCATGATGTATTCGACGGACGCAAAAGCCCCCTCTGAGCTTGGCGTGAAACTCATCGTCAGCCAGATACCGGTCAATAATTGATTGACCAGCACGACCAGCGACAACACGCCGAAGAAATACCAGAAGTTAAAGTTTTTGGGCGCGTAGTACTTGCCCATGTGGGTATCCCAAGCGCGCACGATCGGCAGCCGCTCATCCACCCAGTCTCTCAAACCGACAAGCATATTGGCCATTACGCTTTCTCCTGGTCTACGCCGATTTCAATCACCGCGTCGCTGACATAGCGATACGGCGGCACTTCCAAGTTACTGGGGGCCGGCACGCCCTTGAATACGCGACCGGCCAAATCGAACTTGGAGCCGTGGCAGGGGCAGAAAAAGCCGCCGAGCCATTCGTGGCTAACCGAGCCTACCTCCGGAAAATATTTTGGCGCGCAGCCGAGGTGGGTACACACACCAAGCAGCACCAGATACTCGTCTTTGATCGCGCGAAATTCGCCTTTGATATATTTCGGCTGCAGCGATGCGAGCGACTGAGGGTCCTTCAACTCGGCATCGTTTTTTGGAATCGATTCCAACGCTTCTTTGGTGCGGCGCACGACATACACCGGTTTGCCGCGCCACTCGATCACCACCATTTGACCGGGCTCTATTTTGCTCACGTCGGCTTTAACCGGCGCGCCAGCCGCTTTTGCTTTCGCGCTCGGCTGCCAGGAACCGACAAATGGCACTGCGACTCCAACGGCACCCGCCGCGCCCACGACCGTGGTCGCGGCGACGAGGAAGCGCCGGCGGCCCGTATTCACGCCGTCATTGCTCATGGCGTAACTCTCCCATTACAAACTTGCTGAAATGCGGCTCAGGAATGGCCCTGAGAATAAAAAAAATCGCTAATAAACACAGAAAATCAAATGCGCGAAATGGTAAAGAAATTACCTACACCTTACAAGGATAAAACCCGGAATCCCACATTAATAGTGCGGACTGCTGATGCCAATCAAATCGCGAAACCACGCACATCGACAACAAGCGCCCATAAAAAAACGCCCTACGGATTTGCCCGAGGACGTTTTTTGCAGCAATCGCGCATCGCCTAATGCGTTGCGCGCTGCGACCAACACTTCGAGTATTAGCGTTTCGAGTACTGAGGACGTTTGCGCGCTTTACGCAGACCGACCTTCTTACGTTCGACTTCGCGCGCATCGCGAGTCACATAACCGGCTTGGCGCAACGGCGAACGCAGCGTTTCGTCGTATTGCATCAAGGCGCGCGTGATGCCGTGACGAATCGCACCGGCTTGACCGAAGCTGCCACCGCCAACCACGGATACCATGACATCGAACTTATTCACCAGATCCACTTTCTCAAGCGGTTGACGCACGATCATGCGCGCCACTTCGCGACCGAAGTACTGATCGATCGTGCGATCGTTAATCACGATATTGCCGTTACCCGCTTGCAGATAAACACGCGCGGTGGCTGTTTTGCGGCGGCCGGTTCCATAGTATTGCGAGGCAGACATAGTCATCGTTTCCGTTAGATATTCAGAGATTGCGGCTGTTGCGCAGCGTGTGGATGCTCGGTTCCAGCATACACCTTGAGCTTTCTATACATAGCGCGGCCGAGCGGGTTGTGCGGCAGCATACCTTTTACAGCGATCTCTAAAACGCGGGTCGGCGCCTTATCGATCAATTTTTCAAAGCTGATGCCTTTGATTCCGCCCGGGAACTCCGAGTGGCTGTAGTAGATTTTGTCGGTGGCTTTTTTGCCGGTGACCTGAATCTTCTCGGCATTCACCACCACGATATAATCGCCGGTATCGACGTGGGGGGTGTATTCGGGTTTATGTTTGCCGCGCAGCCGGAGAGCGATTTCTGTCGCCAGACGACCCAGGGTCTTGCCCGCCGCATCGACTACGAACCAGTCGCGCTGCACAGCATCGGGTTTTGCACTGAAGGTTTTCATTTTTCTGCCTCTAGGGCCTGACTCCAACAAACTGGAATGGCCTGTTCCAACAAGGACGCGAATACTACAGAACTACCCCCCCCATTTCAAGCGCAAGTTACGTCAAATAAATCAGGGTAAATGTTCGCGGGCCAAATACTCGTGCGACTGCATTTCCAGCAGGCGGCTTTTCGTACGCTCGAACTCAAAGCTTAAACGGCCGCCGGCGTACAGCTGCTCCAGCGGCACCGCCGCGGCCAGCACCAATTTGACATTGCGATCGTAGAACTCATCGACCAAATTAATGAAGCGGCGCGCCTGATCCTCGCGATCTCTGCCCATCTGCGGAATATTGCCGACCAGCACGGCGTGATAGCTGCGCGCCAACTCGATGTAATCGTTCTGGCTGCGCGGACCGTCGCATAACTCGGCGAAATCGAACCAGACCACGTCATCGGCCACCCATAATGCCCGTATCGTCCGCCCCTCTACATCCAATTGCTGATCCTGCCGACCAGCCTCGGGCGCCAACGCGGTAAAACTGCGCAACAAACCAGCGTTTGCCGCGACATCGAGCGGATGATGATAGAGCTCCGCCTTTTCCAGCGCTCGCAGGCGATAATCGGTGCCGCCGTCCACGTTCAACACCAATGTATGCTGCTTCAGCAATGCGATTGCCGGCAAAAAGCGGGCGCGCTGCAGACCATCCTTATATAAACCGTCGGGCTCGATGTTGGAGGTGGCGACCAAGGACACGCCGCGCGCAAACAACTCCTCGAACAGTCCGGCTAAAATCATCGCGTCGGCGATATCGGAGACGAAAAACTCATCGAAGCAAATAACCCGAGTCTCCAGCGCCAGGCGCTGCGCAATTAACCGCAGAGGGTTTTTCTCGCCGCTCAGCTCTTTTAACTCGCGATGCACGCGCTGCATAAAGCGGTGGAAGTGCGCGCGCAATTTGCGCGGAAACGGCAGCGTATCGAAAAAGGTATCCATCAGATAGGTTTTACCGCGCCCGACGCCGCCCCAAAAATACAGACCGCGAATCGGCGCGATTGTTTTCGGCTGCAGCCACCGCCCCATAAACCGCGCGAGAGCGCCTTGCGACTGGCCGGCATTTTCAGCCGCCACCAATGCGATGTATAACGCCTGCAGATGCTCGACCGCTTGTAGCTGCGCGGCATCGCGCTCGAAACCCGGCTTCTGCAGATCGGCTTGATAACGTTCTAACGGAGTCACAACAAAACCTGCGATAAACGGCGCGCAAAGCCGGTAACTCTACCGAGCCGGGATGGGCTTGGCAATTTCCAAAACACAACAGTGACCACTTTCTCGATTAGTCAGTATACTTACTCTATAGATTCGCCGATTGACCCGCGCCGCGGATCGACCCCACACTGCAAATCAAAAGCTTCAGGGCAAATCGAAAGTTTCAGGAGGTTGTTGTGTTCAGCACCACCGAAGTTTGGCTTATCGCTACCGCCGCCATCGCCGTTGGCGCCGCGCTCGGCTACATCATCTATCAATATTTGCATCCGGTGCCACGCCGCAATCGCGAGCTGGAGCAGCAATTACATGCGCTGCAGGAGCAGCACAAACATTATCGCTACGACGTCAATGCGCACTTCAATAAAACGGCGGAGTTGCTCGGCCTGCTCGCCAATAGCTACCGAGAAGTGCACAACCATTTGGCGCGCGGCTCGCTGGAGCTTTGCGACCCCGGCGCGGTAAAACTGCTGCGGCCGCTGCCCGAGCAAACGGCCGTATTAGAGGAAGAGCCGCGCACTGTCATCGAACCGCCCCGCGATTACGCGTTGAAGTCCAGCCCCTACGAAAAAGGCGTGCTCGACGAAGATTTCGGTTTGGAAAAATCGTCGCGCCAAACCACCGAGCCGCCGCGTTATATATAAGGCTATTCGCCCTCGATATTGGACCAGATCCTCGACCGTCTAAGCAGAACTACCGGCCTCGCCTAGGCAGGATTATCGATGTCGATAAAACGATGCTCGATACCCAGTGCGCCCGCCAGATAATCGCCTACCGCCGGCGCTCCGTAGCGCTCGGTGGCGTGATGCCCGGCGGCAATAAAGTGCAGACCCAATTCGCGCGCCAGATGCACGGTCTGCTCGGAAATTTCACCGCTGAGAAAGGCGTCCACCCCCAGCGCCGCCGCCTGTTCGATATAGGATTGCGCGCCACCGGTGCACCAGCCGATGGTTCTAATCGGCTGCGAACCGCCCGCCACCAGTAACGGGGCGCGCCCCAGGCGCTGTGCTACATGAGCGCCGAAATCCTGCAGCGACAGTGCCTCCGCCAGATGCCCGACATTGCCGATCGGGTGGGCAACCGCCTGCAAACCGCCGGTAATTTCAATATCCAATTGTGCAGCCAGGCGCGCATTGTTGCCGTATTGCGGATGCGCATCGAGCGGCAAATGGTAAGCCAGTAAACTGATGTCGTTTTCCAACAATAAGCGCAAGCGCCGGCGCTTTAGACCAACGATATTCGGCGCTTCGTTTTTCCAAAAATAACCATGATGTACCAGAATCGCGTCGGCATCGGCCGCCAACGCAGCCTCCAGCAAGGCCAGACTTGCGGTGACGCCAGTGATTAAGCGCCGGACTGTTGGACGACCCTCCACCTGCAAGCCGTTAGGGCAGTAATCCTGGAAGAGTTCGGGCTGCAACAACCGATCGGCGGCTGCGATCAGATTTACCAGCGTGGTGGCCACAACGTTCTCCTTTTTACAACCAGCTTTTTACCGCCGCCTTTTTACCGCCGAGAATGGCTCGGCGTGATAATCTTGTCGTTTTGGCTTTCGACGAGTTTAGTCATGCAAAGGTGGTTGCGGTTTCTCGGCTGGCCGACAGTGTGCGGCATTCTAGCAGGCCTGCTGATCGTCAACTATTGGCAGCCGCAGCACGCGGCATCGACCAGCACGCAAGGCGGCGCACCATACTCTTATGCGGATGCCGTCAATCGCGCCGCTCCGGCCGTCGTCAATATCTACACCAGCAAAACGCTGCAGGCGCCATTGAACCCGCTGCTCAACGATCCACTGTATCGGCGCTTTTATAATCGCGGCAACATCAAACAGCAGGAGCGCATTCAGCGCAGCCTAGGCTCCGGCGTCATCATCGACCGAACCGGCTATCTGCTCACCAATCATCATGTAATCGACGGCGCCGACGAGATTTTGGTGCTGCTGGCCGATGGTCGCGAAGCGCTCGCGCGCGTGGTGGGCTTCGATACCGAAACCGATCTGGCCGCGCTAAAAATCGATCTGCCCAACCTCGAGCCGATCGAGATCGGCGATACCGCCAAGGCGCGAGTGGGCGATGTGGTATTGGCCATCGGCAACCCTTACGGCTTCGGCCAATCGGTGAGCCAAGGCATTATTTCCGCTACCGGTCGCTACGGTCTGCGGCTCGCCACTTACGAAGACTTCATTCAAACCGATGCGGCGATCAATCCGGGTAACTCGGGCGGCGCGCTAATCGATGCATCCGGTAAATTATTGGGCATCAACACCGCTATTTACACCCAGAACGGCGGCTCCAGCGGCATCGGTCTCGCTACGCCAGCGGACTTAGCGCTGCGCACCATGCAGGATTTAATCGAGTATGGGCATCCGATGCGCGGCTGGCTCGGCATTGAAGTCCAGCGCATGTCGCCCGCAGTCGCCAATGCCAATCATCTCGACCCAGGCAACGGCGTGGTGATTACTAGTGTGTACACCGAGGGTCCCGGTGCGCTGGCCGGGCTGCGTGCCGGCGATATTTTATTGGCGATCAACGGCCAGGCCGTGGGAGATGGTCACGCCGGCCTCAACCTGCTGGCCGCTACGCGTCCCGGCGACAAAGTCGCGCTGGTGGTGGTGCGCGGTGGAACGCAACTGGAATTAAAAATGACAGTGGGAACGCGACCCGCCGTAGCGGAGGCGCCAACCTAGGAGCGAACCTATACGCTCGCCGGGGACGGATGTATAGGCCTGCTCTACAAATCCGCGCGATAGAAATATAAATCAGGAAATTGCCAGACTATCCTTTCAAACTGCTCGAATATCCTTTCAAAGTGCCAGAGCATCTTTCAGCGCCGCCAACAACAAATCGCTGTCGCCCGGCTCGCCCACGGTCAACCGTAAGCAATCGTGCAACTGCGGATGACTGCCATCGAGACATTTCACCAGAATACCGGCCTGCTTGAGCTGTTCGAAAATTTCTCGGGCGCGGCCGCTCGGCGTGCGCACCAATAAAAAATTCGCCTCGCTCGACCACACCTGCAACGCGGCGATGCCGCGTAATTCGGACAGCAGGCGCTCGCGCTCGGCGCGAATCGCCGCCGTCTGCTGGCGAATGATTTGAAAATTTTCGAGCGCAAACTCGGCGCTCAACTGCGTCAGCACATTGATATTGTAAGGCAGCCGGATTTTTTCTATTTCGGTCAGCCAGGCCGCGTCGCCAATCAATAAGCCAAGGCGCAAGCCCGCCAAACCCACTTTAGACAAGGTGCGCATGATCAGCACATTGTCGTAATCCTGCGCAAAACTTAAATGATCGGTATCGGTGAAAGCCGTGTACGCTTCGTCGAGCACCACCAGACCATCGGCGGCCTCGATCACGGCGCGCACGCGATCCACCGAGAATACATTGCCGGTCGGATTGTTCGGCAGCGCAAGAAAAATTAATGCCGGTTGATGCTGCTTGATCGAATTCAACATGGCATCGAGATCGAGATCGAAATCGGCATCGAGCGGCACGCCGACATAATCGAGCCCGGTCAACGTGGCGATCATTCGATACATCACGAAACCCGGCTCGGGCGCCAGAATGCAGCGGCCGCGCGCCGCCACCAGCAGAGCCAGCATCTGAATGATTTCGTCGGAGCCATTGCCGAGCAAAATATCGTGGCCGGCCGGTACGCCCATCTCGCGGCGCAAGCCATCCTTCACCAAAGCAGCCTGGGGATCGGGATAACGATTGATCGACGCGACGCGCAATTTCTCCAACCACGCAGCGACCATCTCATCCGACCAGCGATAGGGATTCTCCATGGCATCCAGCTTGATCATGCCGACCGCGGCCGGCACGTGATACGCATTGAGCACGCGTATCTCCGGGCGCACCCATTGCTGAATGCGGGCACTGATGCGCTCGTTACTCAAGTTGCGCGCTCCACGATCATTGCAATGAAGGCCATGCTCATTTATCCGCACCGATGCGCAATTCCGCGGCGCGTGCGTGTGCTGTGAGCGCTTCGCCGCGCGCCAATATCGAAGCGACGCGTCCAAGCGCGCTTGCCGCCTGCGGCGAGCAATGAATTATCGAGCTGCGTTTTTGAAAGTCGTAAACGCCGAGCGGCGATGAAAAGCGCGCCGTTCCAGAGGTCGGCAATACATGACTGGGGCCGGCCGTGTAATCGCCCAGCGCCTCCGACGTATGGCGCCCCATAAAAATGGCGCCGGCGTGCGTGATCGATTCCAATAAACTTTCGGGGTCCGCCACCGATAATTCCAAATGCTCGGGAGCGATGCGATTGGAAACAGCCACCGCCTCGTCGAGATCGCGCACCTGAATCAATGCCGCGCGCCGATTGATCGACTGCTCGATGATCGAGCGGCGCTCCATGCCCGCTAGCAAACGCTGCATGCTCGCGGCGACCGCATCGAGAAATGGCGCGTCGGGACTGATCAAAATCGACTGCGCATCCTCGTCGTGCTCCGCCTGCGAAAATAAATCCATCGCGATCCAATCGGGGTCGGTGCGGCCATCGCAGATAACCAGAATCTCGGAGGGACCGGCCACCATATCGAGCCCGACTTCGCCGAACACCATGCGCTTCGCGGTGGCAACGTAAATATTGCCCGGACCGACTATCTTATCGACCTTCGGTACCAGCGCAGTGCCATACGCGAGCGCCGCAATCGCCTGCGCACCGCCAATGGTAAATACTCGGTCGACACCGGCGATCGCTGCGGCAGCGAGCACCAGCTCGTTGCTCTCGCCGTGCGGCGTCGGCGCAACCATGATAATTTCGCGCACGCCGGCTATTTTTGCGGGAATCGCGGTCATCAATACCGTGGATGGATAGGATGCTTTGCCACCCGGCACATACAGCCCCACGCGATCCAGCGGCGTGACCCGCTGCCCCAGCACCGTGCCGTCCGCTTCGACGTATTGCCACGAATCCTGTTTTTGCCGCTGATGGAAACTGCGAATACGCTCGGCGGCCTGCGTCAGCGCCGCGCGCACCTCGACTGAAATGTTAGATAACGCCTGCTGCAGACGCGCGCGCGGCAGCTCCAGCGCCGCCGGCTCGCTTATCGTCAGGCCATCGAAGCGCCGACTGAGTTCGAGCAATGCCGCATCGCCGCGCGTACGCACAGCCTTCAGAATATCGGCCACCGCACCTTGCACCGCCGCATCGGAGACCGAATCCCACGCCAGCAATGTCTGCAACTCGCCGTCGAATTCAGCATCGCCGGCGCGCATGCGACGAATAATCAACGCGGCTTCCGTCATATCACCCTCCGCTCGAGCTGCGCTTAGCGACGGCAGTGCGCAAACTTTCGATCACACTCAACACTCGCGCATGTTTACATTTCATTGCGGCTTTATTGACCACCAAGCGCGAACTAATATCCGCGATCAGCTCGATGGGCTGCATGCCATTGGCGCGCAGCGTATTGCCGGTATCGACGATATCCACGATCAGATCGGCGAGATCCATCAGCGGCGCCAACTCCATCGCACCGTACAATTTGATGATATCCGCTTGAATACCGCGCTCGGCAAAGTGTTGTTTAGCAATGTTGACGAATTTGGTCGCGACCCGAACGCGCGCGCGCGGCAGTTCGCGATTTTTTAAACCGGCCGTCATCAAACGACAGCGCGCGATGCCCAAATCGAGCGGCTCGTATAAATCGGCGCCGCCGTATTCGAGCAGCATATCCTTGCCCGATATTCCCATATCCGCAGCGCCATGCCGCACGTACGTCGGCACATCGGAGCCGCGCAATACCACCAACCGCACATCGGCCTGCGTCGTCGGGAAAATCAACTTGCGGCTGGTCGCGATATCCTCGAGCGGGGCGATGCCGGCTTCGGCGAATAGCGGCAGCGTCTCCTTCAGAATGCGCCCCTTGGTGAGCGCAATCGTAAGGCCGCTCCAAGTGGACTCGGCGCCGAAAGAGGAGGGATTGACGGGCGATTGATCCATGATTAATCCGGCAGACGACGAATATCGGCACCCAGCGACTGCAACTTCTCTTCGATGCGCTCATAGCCGCGGTCGATATGATAAATGCGATCGATCAATGTCTCGCCGCTGGCCGCCATACCAGCGATCACCAGACTGGCGGAGGCGCGCAAATCGGTCGCCATCACCGGCGCACCATTGAGCCGCTCGACGCCATTGATAATCGCCGTGTTACCTTCGACGGTAATTTTCGCGCCCATGCGATTCATTTCGTGCACTTGGATCAGACGGTTTTCAAACACCGTTTCGGTTACGATGCCGGTGCCCTCGGCGATCGAATTCAGCGCGGTGAATTGCGCCTGCATATCGGTGGGAAATCCGGGATATGGCGCAGTGTGAATATTCACCGAGCGCGGCCGGCGGCCTTGCATATCGAGCTCGATCCAATCGTCGCCACTCTCGATTTTCGCGCCCGCTTCCTCGAGCTTGGCGATCACGGCGGACAGCGTGTGCGGACAGGTATCTTTCAATTTAACGCGACCGCCGGTAGCCGCTGCCGCCACCAGATAGGTACCCGTTTCAATGCGATCGGGCATTACCGCGTATTCGCAGCCGTGTAACCGCTCGACGCCGTCGATGACGATGCGCTCGCTACCGTGCCCCTCGATACGCGCGCCCATTTTAATCAGGCATTGCGCGAGATCGACAATCTCCGGCTCGCGCGCGGCATTTTCGATAATGGTACGGCCATCGGCCAAAGTGGCGGCCATCAATAAGTTTTCGGTGCCGCCAACCGTGACAGTGTCGTGCACGATATGCGCGCCGCGCAGGCGGCCCTGCACCTTGGCGTTGATATAGCCCTCGTCGACGAAAATTTCCGCGCCCATGGCTTCGAGGCCGCGCAGATGTAAATCCACCGGCCGACTGCCGATCGCACAGCCGCCGGGAAACGACACCCGCGCCTGACCGAAGCGCGCCACCATCGGCCCTAACACCAGAATCGAGGCGCGCATGGTTTTAACGAGTTCATAGGGTGCGGTGAAATCGCGGATCGTGCTGGCATGCACTTCGACGCTCAGCTTCTCGTCGATGATTAATTCGACGCCCATGCTGCGCAGCAGCGCGATCATGGTCGTGATGTCGTGCAGGTGCGGCAAATTGTGCACAGTGACCGGCTGCTCCGATAGCAGCGTCGCGGCAAGTATCGGCAGTGCGGAGTTTTTCGCGCCGGAAATACGAATCTCACCCCGTAGCGGACGGCCGCCGCGAATCACCAATTTGTCCATGCGTGCACCTACGGGATGAGTACTTGAAGAAAGTTCGGCTTGCGCCAGCGCTTGAATACCGTTCATTGCACCTGCCGCCGCTGCCATTCGGCCGGGGTTAGCGTGACCAACTGATCAACTGCGTGAATACTGCCATCCGCGAACTGTTCGCTTAGCGCGGCGTAGACCAGTTGTTGTTTTTTCACCGGCGATAAGCCGGCGAAAACCTCGCCCACCACGCGAATCGCGAAGTGGCGACCATCGCCGTTCACTTCGACCTCGCAGCCTGTTAAACGATTTTGCAGCAGCAGTTTGATTTCTTCGGGTTGCATGAAGCGGTGCATCCTCTCCGGGCGACAGGGAAAGGCCGCATTCTATCAGGTTGCCAAAGTAGAGCGCGACAGCCGCTGGCCGGAATTACCGCTCAATTCCGCGACAATTCCTCGCTGCGGCGATTCAACCGCGCGGCAAGAGATCAACCAAACCGCCGACCGTTGCCAGCGCCGCCATATCGGCCGGCATATTTTTGATGTGCAAAGTCTTGCCGAACTGCGCCGCAGCGCGCAGCCAGGCCAACAACAGCACTAAACCGGCGCTGCTGCTATAGGTGACAGCGGCCAGATCGACGGCGCAAGCCGCCGCTGCCTGCTCGCGCAGCCATTTAACGCCGAGCGGCTCCAACTCCACCACCGATACAAAACCAAGCACGCCGGTTAGCGCCAGCGTGTCGGCCGTAGTGGCTATTTGGGCCTGTTCCGCCATTACTGCGCGCTCTTGTTATTATCGGCAACGGCGCCGTCGGTTTGCGGTTCGACTTTCCAGGTCGCGATGACTTTATCGATATCGCCGCGATTTTGATCGACCGCGGCGGCAAATTGGTTGCGATAAGTCTGCCCGAGATTGATACCCTCGATAATGACGTTCATCACCTTCCAATTGCCCTCGGCATTTTTGCGCATGCTGTATTGCACGATGTACGGCTTGTCGCCGCTGCCATAAATATTCTGCACCACGCTGATGGAATTGGAGCTCGCGTCGTCGCCCTTGCGCGGCGGCAGCGTCTCGATGCGCTGACCATTGAACTTCAACAGACCTTTGGCATAGGTTTCGATTAAACCATTTTTGAAAGTGTCGGAGAAACGCTTCATTTGATCGCGACGCTGTGCTTTTTCGGCATCGGTCGTCAAGCGTTGCAAATTCGCATACGGCCCCATGACTCCGCGTGAGAAACTGTCGAAATCGACCACTTCGCTCATAACGACGTTGACCTGTTGGTTAAAGCGCGCGGGCTCCTTGTCGTAATAACCCTTACCCTCGCCGATAATCGCCAGTACCCGCTGCGTAGTTTGCTCGACCATTTTGTAAGGGTCTTGCACATCCACCGCAGCGACCGGCAAGGCGCACGATAGCGCACACACAACTGCTGCAATACGCGGAGCGCGCAGCCAACCCTTTATCGCCTGTATTGTTAAATTCATGGTTTAGTCCTTCTTACTGCCGAGATTGGTCAGCACTTTACCGATCAGATCCTCCAGAACCAGCGCCGATTGCGTATCGGCAATCTCATCGCCTGCTTTCAACATTTCCGGGTCGCCGCCCACTGAGATGGCAATATATTTTTCGCCGAGAATACCGGCGGTCTGGATCGCGGCGATACTGTCGCTAGTCAGAAAATCGACCTTTTTATCGATCGACATCTCCACTTTGGCGCGCGTGTCTTTCGGATCCAGCATAATTGCGGTAACGCGACCGATAACCACGCCGGCGACGGAAACTTTAGCGCGCTCGGTGAGGCCCGACGCGTTGGTGAAATGAGCATAGAGCTTGTAGGTATCGCGATGATTGTCGCGCACGCTCAGGCCGCTGACCTGAACCGCGAGAAATGCCAACGCGAGGATGCCGGCGAGCATAAATACGCCGACGCTGATTTCAATGGTACGCATACGCATAATTAGTTAACTCCGAACATAACGGCGGTGAGGAGAAAATCGATCCCCAAGATCGCCAGCGATGAATACACCACAGTGCGTGTAGTGGCGGCACTGATGCCCTCCGAGGTCGGCACAGCATCGTAACCTTGAAAAACGGCGATCCAGGTTATCACCGCGCCAAATACGACCGACTTGATGAGGCCGTTGACGACATCCTCACGGAACTCGACCGCGCTCTGCATATTGGACCAGAACGAACCGGTATCGACGTGCAGCCAATCGACGCCGACCGCGACCGCGCCCCAGATCGCCACCATATTGAAAATTTGCGCGAGGATAGGCATCGAAATCATGCCGGCCCACAGGCGCGGACGAATTACGCGCTTGAGCGGGTCGACCCCGATCATCTCCATCGATGCCAATTGTTCGGTCGCTTTCATCAAGCCGATTTCCGCAGTGAGCGCGGAGCCGGCGCGGCCGGCGAATAGCAATGCCGCCACCACTGGGCCCAACTCGCGAATCAGCGCCAGCGAAACCAATTGTCCGAGCGCCTGATCGGCACCGAAACGCACCAGCACGGTATAGCCCTGCAGCGCCAATACCATGCCGATAAAAATGCCCGACACAATAATGATCACCAGCGAGTACACGCCTACAAAATATAACTGCCGCACCAATAAGCGCGGGCCGTTGCGCCAGTCCGGCAACCCCCACAATGCCTGCCACCAAAACCGCCCGGCGCGACCCAGAACGGTAAGCGTCTCCAAGCCGTTGAGGCCGAGGCGCTGCAAAAAATTCAGCACTGGATCAAGCTCCGAGCAATAAATCGTCGCGATAATTTACCGCGGGATAATGGAACGGCACCGGGCCATCCGGCAGGCCGCGAATAAATTGCCGCACGCGCGGCTCGTCGGTATTCATCACTTGCTCGGGCGTGCCGTGGCCGACCACTTTGCCGTCGGCGATCACGTAGATGTAATCGGCGATGCTGGCCGTTTCATGCACATCGTGCGAAACAATGATGCTGGTCAACCCGAGCGAATCGTTCAACAACCGAATCAGTTGCACCAGCATCCCCATCGAAATCGGGTCCTGGCCGACGAACGGCTCGTCGTACATGATCAATTGCGGATCGAGCACGATGGCGCGCGCCAACGCCGCGCGCCGCGCCATGCCGCCGGACAATTCGCTGGGCATCAAATCGCGCGCGCCGCGCAAACCGACCGCCTGCAATTTGATCAACACTAAATCGCGAATCATTTCTTCCGTCAGCTGCGTATGCACGCGCAACGGAAACGCCACGTTCTCGTAGACATTGAGATCGGTAAACAAGGCGCCGCTCTGAAACAGCATACCCATCTTGCGGCGCACGGCGAACAGCTCGGTCCGATTCAAGCGCGGGATGTTGTTGCCTTCGAGATGAATGGTGCCGCGCTCGGGCCGCAGCTGGCCGCCGATCAAGCGCAGCAAGGTTGTCTTACCAGTGCCGCTCGGCCCCATGATGGCGGTGATCTTGCCGCGCGCGATATCGATATCGACGCCGTCAAAAATTAGGCGATTGCCGCGCTGAAAATGCAGATCGCGCACTTCGATCAAATTGTCGCCGGTGGTCGCCTGCAAATCTCCCATACGCGCTCTCGTCGTGCTCCGCCTTGATGAATAGGGCCGCTATCATAACTTGATTTGACGGGCATGTGACATGGATCGCAGCTTGTCGCGTCGCCGCGATCGTAGCGCGAGCGCGCAAACCGGCGAGCGCGCTGCGGTCCACCCTGTTATTCTCGCCGCGCGCCACGTATCATTGGGCAGCATTTTTACACCGATTTCGCACAGCGGCCCGCATAACCCATGACCCAGGTTTCATTCTTAGATTCGGCGCGACGCACCATCGGCCTCGAGCGCGATGCCGTCGGCGAACTTCTCTCGCATCTCGATGCAAGCTTCGAGCGCGCGTGCGAAATTATGCTCGCCTGCCGCGGTCGCGTAGTCGTCAGCGGCATGGGCAAATCCGGACATATCGGCACCAAAATCGCCGCCACCCTGGCCAGTACCGGTACGCCCGCTTTATTCGTGCATCCGGCGGAAGCCAGCCACGGCGATCTCGGTATGATCACTGCCAGCGACGTGGTGCTGGCGCTTTCGAACTCGGGCAATACCGCGGAACTGATTACCCTATTGCCGCTGCTGAAACGCTTGCGGGTGCCGGTGATCGGCATGACCGGCAATAGCGATTCGCAACTGGCTAAAGCCGCCGACGTGCATATCGATGTCAGAGTCGGCCAGGAAGCGTGCCCGCTCAATCTGGCGCCCACCTCCAGCACCACAGCAACGCTGGTGATGGGCGATGCGTTGGCGATCGCGCTGCTCGAAGCGCGCGGCTTCACCGCCGAGGACTTCGCGTTTTCGCATCCCGGCGGCACGCTCGGCCGCAAATTATTGCTGAAAGTCGCCGACGTTATGCGCGATGCCGGCGCCGTGCCGAAAGTTAAGCCGGGCACCGCGCTCGGCCGCGCCTTGTTGGAGATGAGCGCGAAAGGACTCGGCATGACCACCGTGGTGGACGACGACAATGTATTGCTGGGCCTGTTTACTGACGGCGACCTGCGACGCGCGCTCGATCACGGCATCGACATTCAACGCACTACGATCGAAACAGTGATGAATCGCCACAGCAAAACCGTATCCGCACAAATGCTCGCCGCCGAAGCATTGAACATAATGGATAATTTTAAAATCAGCGCGCTGGTCGTCGTCGATACCGATAACCATCCCATCGGCGCCGTGCATATGCACGATCTACTACGCGCCGGATTGGTTTAAGCCGCAACCCGGATATTTAATATGCAAAACGCCCTGCAAAAAGCGCGTGCCATACAGTTATTAGTGCTCGACGTCGATGGCGTGCTCACCGATGGCCGGCTGTGGTATGGCAATGACAACGAAGAATTAAAAGCCTTTCATATCCAGGACGGCTTAGGCATCAAACTACTGCTGCGCGCCGGCATCGATGTCGCCATTATCACCGGCCGTAGTTCGGCGCTGGTGGCGCGCCGCGGCAGCGAGCTCGGCATTCGCCACGTTATTCAAGGCCGCGAAGATAAATTGGTCGCGCTACGCGGCTTATGCGCAGAATTAAACGTCGAGCTGAACACCGTTGCCTATATCGGCGACGACTTGCCGGATCTGTCGGCGATTCGCGCCGTCGGGCTCGGCGTAACCGTCGCGAACGGTCATCGCCTGGTCGCACAGCATGCCGCTTATACGACGGAGCGCGACGGCGGCTACGGCGCGGTGCGCGAAATTTGCGATTTGATTCTCCAGGCGCAAGGCAAGCTCGATACAATCCTGGAGCAATATCTGTGAGAACCAACTGGCCGCGCGTCACATTGCTGGCCGGGCTCGGCGGTTGTTTAATAATGGTCACTTATCTCATGCTGTATTGGGATAGCAATCCACCCGCCTCGCTGCTGCGATATCAGGACGATCCGCAGCGCATCGATTTATACGCTGAACAAGTACACGGCATTAAGTTCGACGAGACCGGCAAGATAGTGCAGACCCTGCGCGCCGTTTCGATGAATCATTATGTACAGAGCAATAAAACATTATTGACTACGCCGATCATCGAAAGCACCAGCAAGCAAGGCCAGATTTGGGACACCACCTCGATCGAAGGCACGCTGCTCGGCGACGACGAAATAATATTGCACGGCAAGGTTTCGATTCGCGATCGCGAGCGCACCATGCAGTTACAGACCGAGACCGTGAACTATTTTCCGAATCGCGGCGAAGCGCTATCGGAAGTTGCGGTAGTCTTGCGCAAATTAAACGACACCACGCGAGCGATCGGCATGCGCGCCGACTTAAACCGCAATCGTGTCGAACTCCTTCACCAGGTTGAGAGCATACATGTCCAGCCCTAAACACACTTTACGAGCCATCGCGGCGTTGAGCTTAAGCCTAAGCGCCGGGTTTGCCGGCGCGCTGCCGGAAGATCAGCAACAACCGATTCACGTCACCGCCGACAGCGCCGTGCAGGAAAATAATACGGTCACCTATCGCGGCAATGTCGTCATCGTGCAAGGCACGATTCAAATTACCGGGGATCAAGTCGTGATCTATCACGACAAGGGCAAGTTGCAGAAAGCCGTCGCCACCGGCAAGCCGGTGCACTTCCAAGAACAGCCGGATACCAAGGGCGGCCTGATGACCGGCCACGCGGCAACGGTGATTTATTACAACATCGAGCAGCGCGTCGAGCTGTTGCAGGATGCACTGGTGGATCGAGATCAATCGACGCTGAAAGGCCAGCGTATCGAATATCTGATGGAGAGCAAGACACTGCGCGCCGACGGTACTGCCAACAACCAACTTGGCAACAACCAATCCGGTCGCGTCGAGATGGTATTGCAACCCAATCAAGTGGATAACAAATCGGCCGCCGCCCCGGCGCCGACCGCAACGCCAACGCCAACGCCAACGCCAACGCCAACGCCAACGCCAACGCCAACGCCAACGCCAACGCCAACGCCAACAGAGCGTCGTTAACTCATGCGCAAACTGCAAGCTCTGAATCTCGCCAAATCCTACAAGGGCCGGGCGGTCGTCAAGGATGTATCGCTGGAAGTGCATAGCGGCCAGATCGTCGGCCTGCTGGGACCCAATGGCGCCGGCAAAACCACCTGCTTTTATATGATTGTCGGTATCGTTGGCAACGACCGCGGCAGCATTCTGCTCGATAAACAGGATATCACCGCGCTGCCGCTGCACGGGCGCGCGCGCGCCGGCCTGGGCTATCTGCCTCAGGAGGCATCGGTATTTCGCAAACTCACTGTCGCCGACAACATTAGAGCCATTCTGGAAACCCGCCCCGAGCTCAGCTCGGCGCAACGCCGGCAGCGACTCGACGAATTGCTTACCGAATTCCATATCACGCATATCCGTAGAAATTTAGGCATGTCGCTGTCCGGCGGCGAGCGGCGGCGCGTCGAGATCGCCCGCGCGCTAGCGCTGGACCCGGCGTTTATCCTGCTCGACGAGCCATTTGCCGGCGTCGACCCGATTTCGGTCAACGACATCAAACAGATCATCAAACATCTGCGCGACAAAAATATCGGCGTTTTAATCACCGACCACAATGTGCGCGATACGCTGGATATCTGCGAGAAAGCCTATATCGTCGGCGAGGGACTGATTATCGCCACCGGCGACGCCGAGACCGTCCTGAACGACGCCAAGGTCCGCGAAATTTATCTGGGAGAGCATTTTCGACTATAGGCCGATCGCGATTAACAAATAGCGGAAGTGAATTGCAGCCCCTGCATGGGACAGCTACACTGAGGGCAATGCAGTATTCATTCCACAATTCCCCACGGACTCTCCAATCCGAGGTTTGCGGTAGAGGTTTATGAAACAATCGCTTCAGCTAAGAATCGGCCAGCAGCTGACCATGACTCCGCAGCTGCAGCAAGCGATTAAGTTATTGCAGCTGTCCACTCTCGATTTACAGCAGGAAATCCAGAGCGCGCTCGATAGCAATCCTATGCTGGAGATCGGCGAGGACAGCGAAGAGGGCCCGGTCGATTCGAGCATTGCCGAGACCAATACCCCCGCCAACAGCCACGATCTACAGCGCGAAAGCACGGTTGCAACCAGCTCGGACAATGAAGAGCTCGGCAGCGACGGCGAGTGGCAAAACGATATTATTCCGACCGATCTGCCCGTCGATACGCTGTGGGAGGATGTCTATCAATCGAGCGGCTCCGGCTCGGCCGGCAACGACGACGGCGATTTTGACTTCGATGCCCGCAATGGCACCGCCGACTCGCTGCAGGACCATCTGCACTGGCAGCTGAACCTGACCCGCATGTCGGATAACGACCGGATGATCGCGACCGCCATCATCGATGCCATCGACCCCAATGGCCGGCTCACTTTGAGCCCCGAGGAGTTGCTCGAGGGCCTGCCGGACGATGCCGATATCGAGCTGGACGAGGTCATGGCGGTGCTGCACCGGGTCCAACAGTTCGACCCACCCGGCGTCGCCGGTCGCGATCTGCGCGAATGCCTGCTGATCCAACTACAGCAGTTACCGGTCGATACGCCGTGGCTGCGCGAGGCCAAGTTGGTGGTCGACAAACATATTCAACTGCTCGGCAATCGCGATTACATGCAGCTTATGCGCCGCTCCAGGCTCAAGGAAAATGAGCTGCGCGATGCGCTGAAACTGATTCAAACGCTGAACCCCAACCCCGGTACCATTATCGCCGCCAGCGCCGCGGAATACGTCGTGCCGGACGTATTTGTGCGTAAATTGCGCGGCCGCTGGACCGTCGAGCTAAACCCGGAGATCGCACCCAAACTGCGCATCAACGCCGATTATGCAGCGCTGGTGCGCCGCGCCGATTCCGGCTCGGACAAAACCTACCTGCGCGACAATCTGCAGGAGGCGCGCTGGTTCCTGAAGAGTCTGCAAAGCCGCAACGAAACGCTACTGAAAGTCGCCAGCAAAATTGTCGAGCATCAGCGCGGTTTTTTTGAATATGGCGAAGAGGCGATGAAACCGCTGGTGCTGCACGACATCGCCGAGGCGGTAGGCATGCACGAATCGACTATCTCGCGCGTCACTACGCAAAAATACATGCACACGCCGCGCGGTATTTTCGAGTTAAAGTATTTCTTCTCGAGCCACGTCGCGACCGAGTCGGGCGGCGAATGCTCGTCGACCGCGATTCGCGCCTTGATTAAAAAGCTGATCGCGGCGGAAAATACCCGCAAACCGTTGAGCGATAGTCGAATTACCGAGCTATTGGCCGAGCAGGGCATCGTGGTGGCGCGCCGTACCATCGCCAAGTACCGGGAATCGATGGCAATACCGCCCTCCAATGAACGCAAGCAACTCATATAATTAGTAACGCATATAACTAAAAGACTATTAAGTGGCGGGCACTAAAGTGCAACATGAATATCGCACTCTTTTAAGCGCAACCGTCATCGAATCGAAGAACAGAACGCCAGTTTGATCTATAGTGCAAATAGAGCGTACAAACGCCATCGCCGCAATCAACAGTGTTTATTCCATCGGTATGAAGGAGTGATCTATGCAAATCACCGTAAGTGGCCACCACGTCGACGTGACTCCAGCTCTGCGCGACTATGTCACCAACAAATTATCTAAACTACAAAATCATTTTGATCACATCACCAATACTGCAGTGACGTTGACCGTCGAAAAACTTGTGCAAAGGGCCGAGGCGACCGTGCATGTAGCCGGCGCCAATTTATTCGCCGAATGCGCCTCGGAAGATATGTATTCCGCCATCGACAGCCTGGCCGACAAACTCGACCGCCAGCTGATAAAACATAAAGAGAAAATTAAAGGGCGCTGAGCGTTCGAATAAGCGATGAATCTCAGCTCTATCTTAACTATCGATCGCAGTTTGTGCAGAGTGCCGGCGCCTGATAAACAACAGGCGCTGGAATGTTCGGCGCGCTTCATCGCTGAAACCATCGGCCTGGATGCCAATACTTTGCTGTTGAGCCTGCAGGCGCGCGAGCGACTCGGCAGCACCGGGCTCGGCAGCGGTATAGCCATTCCGCATTGCCGCTTAAAAAATCTCGATGCCGTGGTCGGCGGTTTAATCACGCTCGCCGAACCGATCGATTTCGACGCCATCGATGATGCGCCTGTCGATATTTTGTTCGTACTGCTTGCGCCCGAGCATGCGATGCAACAACATCTCAATACGCTGGCCGCGCTGGCCGAACTATTCAATCAAGCCGCATTCCGCCAACAATTGCGCAACGCTACAACGGCCGAGCAATTGTTCCATGCGGCCATAGCATTCAATAGCTGAATCGACGCGCTGTCAGCACACCTGTTAAGGAGGAGCATCGATGCAACTCGTAGTCATCAGCGGCCGCTCCGGTTCCGGTAAAAGCTCGGCGCTGCATCTATTCGAAGACGAAGGCTTTTATGCCATCGACAATCTTCCGGTGTCGCTGCTGCCGCAATTGGTGGATCAGTTGCGCGCGGACGGCCGCCATCACAGTAAGGTCGCGGTCTGCGTCGATGCGCGCAATACCACCAAGGACTTATCGCGCTTCAACGAATTGTTGAAATCGTTGCCCGCGGATGTACGCATCGAAGTCATTTATCTCGATGCCGACGATCACACTTTAATCAAACGTTTTTCCGAAACGCGGCGGCGCCACCCACTCAGCGACGAATTCACCGCGCTACCCGAAGCGATCGCGGCCGAAAAAAGTTTGCTCGAACCGATCGCCATGGTGGCCGGGCTCAATCTCGACACGCGCAATATCAATGTGCACGAATTGCGCAGCACGCTGCGCGAACGGGTATTAGGGCGCAACGCTGCGGGACTTTCGCTGATGTTTGTATCCTTCGGCTACAAGCGCGGGGTGCCCGTCGAGTCGGATTTGGTATTCGATCTGCGCGTACTTCCCAATCCGCATTGGGATCCGCTGCTGCGCAATTTAACCGGGCACGATGGCGCGGTGCGCGCTTTTCTCGACGAAAAGCCGGAGGTCACGGAAATGTTTGCGGACATTTATGGGCTGCTGAAAAAATGGCTACCGCAATTCCAGGCCGGCAATCGCAGCTACCTGACCATCTCGCTCGGTTGCACCGGTGGCCAACATCGCTCAGTATATATGGCGGAGCGTTTAGCCAAAGCTTTCAGCAGCGAATTCAAAGATGTACAAGTCCGGCACCGGGAACTTAGCGCCTAGTGCGGGATCGATAATGAAATTTCCGGGCGCAGATGCATTCTATGATCACAAAAAAAATAATGATTATTAATAAATTGGGACTACACGCGCGCGCTGCCGCCAAACTGGTGGGCACTACGGCGATTTTTCGCTGCCAGATTCGCGCCGGCACCAACGGTCGCCTGGTCGATGCCAAAAATATAATGTCAGTCATGATGCTGGCGGCCAGTCAAGGCACCGAACTGGATTTACAATTCGACGGCGATGACGAGGAATCCGCCTGTGCCGCCGTCACCGCCATTATCAACAATCGTTTCGACGAAGCGGAATAACTTCCGTTCACTGGTTTTGTTCAATATGAGTAACGATTCGTCGGAAGATTTTTTCGATGCCGAAAAACCGAGCAAAAGCGCACGTAAGCGCGAGATGCTCGCCTTGCAGGAGCTGGGCGAGGCCATCGTTAAACTGAGCGACGGCGAGCTGGCACTAATTCCCCTGGAAGGCGAGCTGGCGAACGCGGTTGCGCTCGCACGCCGCATCAATAACAGCAACGAAGGCTTGCGTCGGCAATTACAATTCATCGGTAAATTGATGCGCCAAAGCGATATCAGTGCGATCGAGGCCGCCTATCGCGAATTGCAAAACGGCAGGCAACTGCTGAACCAGCAGTTTCATCGATTGGAGCAACTGCGCGATCAATTGCTCGCCGAGGGCCCGAGCGCAATGAATGAGGTGCTGGAGCTGTATCCACAAGCCGATCGACAACATTTGCGTCAGCTGATCAATGCTGCCATTAAAGAGCGCGAAGCAGCGCAACCACCGGCGGCCGCGCGCAAGCTATTTCGCTATCTGCGCGAAGTGGCCGAGCTGTAGCGCTAGTAACGCTAACGATGTAGGTCGGACTTCAGTCCGATGTTTCCCGGATCTTATATTCTGTCGGACTGAAGTCCGCCCTACAGATCAAAGCTCGACTTATCTTTACTAACGACTACGTATCGCTAACAAAATGAACTGGCACCGAACATAAAAGCGTAGTGACTATAGCGCTTTCTTGGACCGTGGGTCACCAGGATGGCGACCGGCGAGCCTGTCGTCGTTGAGCCCAAGCGCAGCCTGTACCGTAATGTAGGTCGGACTGAAGTCCGACCTACAAACTAAAACTCGATCTGCCTTTATCAAAACTATCTTGCCGTAATTTTAAAACGCCGATGCTGTGCAACAGGCATCGCCGCCCGCTCGCGCTGCAATTTATCCAAATCGATTTCCGCGACGACGCAGTCTTCGCCGAATGCCGCTTCGCCCAACACCTCTCCCCAGCTGCCGATAATCGCCGAGCCTCCGGAAGTGTGCCGCGTGGTGTTGTGCTGTCCGCCCTGATTGGCACCGATCACATAGCACTGCGTTTCAATCGCGCGCGCGCGCAACAGCGGCAACCAATGCGCGAGCCCGGTGCGGCGCGTAAAAGCCGACGGCAGCGCGATGATTTCCGCGCCCTGCTCGCGCAACAATTGAAATAATTCCGCAAACCGCAAGTCGTAACAGATGGCGAGTCCCAGCTTGCCGAACGGCGTCGCGACGGTAACCACGGAGTCGCCGGGGGTAAACGTATCGGATTCCCGATAGCTACCCTGACGATCGCCGACATCGACATCGAACAAATGTATTTTGTCGTAGCGCGCGACTTCATTGCCGCCATCGTCGAACACCCAACAAGCCGCGCGCGGGCGCGTTTGCCCCGCCGGTACCGGCTCTAAAAAAGGCACGGTGCCGCCGACTAACCAAATGCGATGCAGCGCCGCCTGCGCCGCCAAAAACTCCCGCACCAGCGGTTTCGCGCCAGCCTCCTGCAGGCCCAGTTGATATTGTTCGCTGCTGATGAAAAGCGCGAATGCTTCCGGCAGTACCAGCAGTTTTGCGCCGGCTGCCGCTGCCTGCGCAATTAACCGCGCCGCTGCCGCGAGATTGGCGGCGATGTCCGCGCCGGAAACCATTTGCAGCGCAGCCACTTTGACGACGCGCGGCGTATCGGTGGCGATCATGGCGCAACCTCCTGCACTTTACGGTCATTGTTGTTGCCGGCTGGATTTTTACCGGAAGACTTTTTAGCCGGGGGCGAAACTTTCGCTGCGCCACTCTGCGGCAATTTATCGTCGAAAATTCGCCGCAATTTTACCTTCGGATCGGTCCATGGACCGTTAATGTCGTACGCGACACTGGCAATTTTATCGACCTGACTTTCAAAAACCTTGCTGGCTACATAAACGCCTGCCGCAACTGGCAGACCGCCCGCCAGCGCCGCCACCCACGGTAAATTTCTCGCTACCGGCAATGTTGCGACCAACTCCATATCCGTCTGATCGGTATTGAAGTCGATATTGCCAGCAATGCGAAATGCGCTGGAGGGACTTTTTATTTCGACCGGTTTGGCGGTCGTCACCACACCCTGCTGCAGGGCAAAACCGCCCTGTATCGAATCAAAACTGACGCCATCCTTGAATACATCGGAGAAATCGAGCTGTAGGCGGCGCAAAAAGTTCGCGAAATTAAAAATCCCCACCACTTTAAGCGCACCGGCCGTAGATCCCGACGCTTTTAAAAAGCGGCCATCCGCGATATCCAACTGCGCATCGCCATCGATATTTTTCAGTTTGGCTTGATCGGGCCGCCCGGACCAGCTCATATCGACGTCGAGCGCGCCGCTTTTCGATGTCAGCGCTTTTTCAAACTGCCAACGCTGCAAAACCTGACCGATATCCTCGACACTCAGTCGACCGGTAAACTGACTATGGTCGCGCGCATTCTGACGCTGCCAACTCAAACTCGCGGCTTTCCCGCCGCTGGGCTCTATATTTATGCCGCGCAGTTCGCCCGTCAATTGTTGTAATTGCATCCCGTCGGGGATCGGCCGCAGTTGCAGCGCCAACCAACCCCACTCTTCGTCGCCACGCCATAATCGATCGATACGCAAATCGATTGGAAGAACTTTGCCAGGGTCGATATTGTCGAGGCTCGACACGGTACCCGGCGTCGGTGCCGCCATGTGTAGATAGTCCAAGTGAACCCGCCAGGGCTGGCCGGCACTCTCCGGCAGTACTATCGTGCCCGCTACAATGTCCGCACGGGCGTGCAGCGACCAACCGTTTGCTTCGTGCTGACCGGACAGGTTCAGGTTACGTAGCGTCTTGCCGGCGATGCCGGCCTCGGCGATTTGCAAATCGCGCAGTTGCAGAGATAACGCGGCCAGCCCGCTCGCTGGGTCGCGACCGCCACCGGTTTCACCGTTATCCGTCTTACTAAAACCAGCCAATACTGGCCGCCACTCGTCAAAATTCGCGGCTGGCACCGCGCCGGTAATCGCAAAACGACCACTGCTTACAGAGGTTTTGCCAACCTGTCCCAGTCGCAGTACGCCTTCATCCAAGCTATCGTCATGCCATTGCAGTTGTAGATCCGCCCAGTCGCCGAGGCTGGCCGAAACTGCCCGGTCGCCCGCAAAAGTCATATGTAGCGCGAGCGGCAGTGTAGTTTCCACCCCCTTGTTATACGGCGGGGGTAACTTGATCTCAACGCCTTGCAGATCGGAATCGATGTTCAGCTCGCTATGCTCGCCCGCAAGCTGCAATACCGCATTAAACCCCATCTCACCGGCGGCGTAATCGAACAACGGGTGCTCCAGCCAGCTGCGCAGATCGGTCAGCGCCATCCGACCATCGATATCCACGCGCAACGCACCGGATTGGTTGGAAGTCACTTTCGCGGTAAGCGGCTTGCCGTAACAGTTGGCGCTCATGCCGCTGGATTGCAGACCGCTATCCGAGCGATATTGCAGCGGACCACGCACGTCGGTCAGCGTCAGGCTCTGATCCGCAATCAACAGATCGCCCCCCTGCAACTCGGTGTCGACGCGCAGTTCCTGAGGGCGACTGCCGCTCAGCGCGAACCCGAGATCGAGCCTGGCATCGACGCGGCCGCGCCAATGCCAACGATCCAGCACGGCACCGACCTTTTGATGCAGCGGACTTTCGATCAGCAGGCGCAGAGCGTCGTCGTTGCGCGCCGTAATGTCGCCCACGACAGTCAGCCAGCTACCGTCCGCCCCCGGATGCATTTCGACCTGTACGTCGCGCGCGGTAATCTGCGCGAGCGTGCGCGCCGACGGACTTTGCACCAACAGACTGTCGTCATCGACCCAAACCGCCGCACGCACATCCTCCAACTGCGGCCAATTCGGTTGATATTTCAATTTACCGTCGCGCACGTCGAGAAATAATTGCACGGTGCGATCGAGATGCTGCGCGCCTATCAGCGAGCCGCGATAGATAAATCCGCCGCTCGGAATTTTTCCGCCGTTCACCGCCGAATCGAGCCAGGCGAGCAAATCGGGCGACAACGTATACGGAATGAAGCGATTGCGATACTCGGCGGCCGAGCCTTGCAGCCCGACCATCAATGTCATCAGCGGCGCGCCATCGTGAGCATGCGGCAAGTCGAGTGCAAATAACGCGCTCGCGCGTCCGGCATCGCTTTCGGTTTGGATCGGGCCGCTATCGACCAATACGCGATCGGGCTCGACGCGCCAGCCGACCTGTCCACGCACCGTGTCGAAGAGCAACGCATCGCGATAGACATGCGGAAAAATCAACGCCATTTTGCCGGCGTCTAAATCGAAAATACCGGCATCCAATCCCATATCGACATAACCGGCGATTCCGGTCGCGCCGGGGGCGCCCTGCCATGCGCCAACCGCCCCGTCGACCACTTCGGCGCGCAGTCGGAACAAATCGTTACGGTTCGGCACGCTCGGCACGGTTACGTGTAAATTGCGCAACTCGCCGGTGGGCGACAAGGTCGCGAGCGTTTGTCGCAGATGCTCGGACAACGCCGGCGCGGCCGACAATGCCTCGCTCAGCGCAGCCAGCGTTAATTTCGGCATTTCGAGCTGCAAGGTATCGGGGTGCTGCTCGTCCTCGATCAACAGCAATTGGGAAAAATTGAGCGCGCGATCGCTCCATTGCAGCAATAGTTGTGGAAACCATAAGCGACGCTGTCCGGCATTGTCGCGAACCAGGAACTCGGCAGCCACGTTCTTCAACGGCGGTAAATCGCTGCCCGTTAAGCCCGCGAGATCGAGCAACGGTATCGACAGTCGTCCGCGCACTTCGATATCGGCACCCGGCCGCCAATCCAGCCACGCGACGCCGTCGATGCCCCCCTGCCGAAGATCGACTCCAAACCTTTTGGCGATAGGCAGCAGCGGCGTAAAATCCCCTCCGGAAAATGTCGCGTAAGCCCGCGCTGTAAATCGCTCGATCTGGCGCGGGTCGCCGTTCGACTCAACCACTACGGTTAACGGTGCGCCGCGATCGGCGAAGCTCAAAGCCAGATTCAGACGCCGAAAATCGCCCACCCGTTGCAAGCGCAATTGTCCACCATTCAAATGCGCTGCGCTGCCATCAAAGAAATGCAGATCGATCCGCGAATCGCGCAGCTCGGCCCGATAAATAGCTAATAATAATTCCGCCACGCGTTCAAAGCGGGTGTTGGCACCGGTCGCAAAACCCGGCAAGCGCCAATGCCCCAACTCGGCTTCCTCTAGCGACAATTGCACGCCGTACCCTTCGAGTTTACTGATAGCGATAGTGCGGGCATCGATACTGCGAAAAATACCGAGCCGCACCTCGGCGTGCTGAATCTGCAACACGGCTTGCTCGGGGTGCTCGGGGTTATATAACTTAAAATCGTCGACGATTAAATGTGGCGACAACCGCTGCCAGTAGGCGCGCGCGTGACCGACGCTGATTTTTAGCCCGGTGCGGCGCTGCAATTCGGCGATCACTTGCGCCTGATGCGTTTCGACATACGGTAGATAATGCCGCCCCAGGCTCACCACCGCGCCCAACACCAGCACCGCGCCGACTAAAAACGTCCACAGCAGGCGGTTGATCCAGATCAGCGCGGGGCGCGATAGCATCGAATCAACTCGCGCTTACGACAGCGGCGCGCGTGGCGTCGATGCATCTGTACCCGTCACAGCAGCACGACATCGAACTGCTCCTGCGAATACATGCTCTCGACTTGGAATTGAATAGTCTTGCCGAGCAGTTCCTCCAAATCGGCGACGATCGACGAGTCCTCGTCCAGCAGACGATCGACTACGTGCTGCGAGGCCAGCACCAATAATTTATCGTTGTCGTAAGTGCGCGCCTCGCGCAGAATTTCGCGAAAAATTTCGTAGCAGACGGTCTCGGCCGATTTTAACGAGCCGCGCCCCTCGCAAACCGGGCACGCCTCACACAGCATATGGCCCAGGCTTTCGCGCGTACGCTTGCGCGTCATTTCCACCAAGCCCAATTCGGATACGCCGGTGATGCTGAGCTTGGCGTAATCGCGCTCCATCGCTTTCTCTAAAGTACGCAACACTTGCCGCCGATGCTCGGGATCTTTCATATCGATGAAATCGATGATGATGATGCCGCCGAGATTGCGCACGCGCAGCTGCCGCGCCAATGCGGTGGCCGCTTCCAGATTGGTTTTGAAAATCGTTTCTTCCAAATTGCGATTGCCGACAAAGGCGCCGGTATTGACATCGATCGTCGTCATCGCCTCGGTTTGATCGATGATCAAATAGCCACCCGATTTCAACTCGACCTTGCGACTCAAGGCTTTTTGAATCTCGGCTTCCAAGCCGTATAAGTCGAACAGCGGGCGCTCGCTTTTATACAGCTCGATGTGCTCGCAAACCTCGGGGATGTAATCGCGTGCGAATTCGACGACCCGCTCGTAAATACTGCTCGAGTCGATACGAATTTTTTCCAGACTCGGCCGCACTAAATCGCGCATGGTGCGCAAAAACAATGGCAGATCTTCGTAGATGATCGACGGTGTGGGATTGTTGGCGATACGCTCCGCCAGCGCGCGCCACAAACGCTTGAGAAAGCGAATATCGGCCAACAGCTCTTGCTCGCCGGCACCTTCCGCGGCGGTGCGCACGATAAAACCGCCGGCCTGCTGCATATCCTCGGCGGCGATACAACTTTCCACCAGGGTTTTTAAGCGATTGCGCTCGTCTTCATCCTCGATGCGCTGCGATATACCGATATGCGCGGTCTGCGGCATATACACCAGAAAGCGCGAGGAAATGGAAAGGTGCGTGGTGAGGCGTGCCCCCTTGGTGCCGAGCGGATCTTTGTTGACCTGCACCAGCACCGATTGTCCTTCGCGCAATACCAGACGAATATCCGGTGCCGGACTACCGTTGGCCGGGCGCTGCTCCATGCCGTCCTCGCCCTGCATGAAAATATCGGACACATGCAAAAAGCTGGCGCGCTCCAAACCGATATCGACAAACGCCGCCTGCATACCGGGCAATACGCGCACCACCGTGCCTTTATAAATATTGCCGACGATGCCTTTCGAGCGTTCGCGCTCGATATAAATCTCTTGCAGCACACCATTTTCAACCAGTGCGACGCGCGTCTCCAAGGCGATGATATTAATTAGTATCTCTTCGTTCATTACCTTACCTGCGCATCAATCGCTATCAATCGCATCGCTGTCGTAGCGACGCAACAATGCATCCGTCTCGAACAGCGGCAGGCCAACCACGCCGCTGTAGCTTCCTTCCATACGCTCGACAAAGCGCGCCGCCAAACCTTGGATACCATAGGCGCCGGCTTTATCGCACGGCTCGCCGCTAGCCCAATACCATTCGATTTCGACGGCACTCAACGATCGAAACCAAACCCGCGTCGTGCTGACACAGGCGATTTGACCGCGCGCACCGCATAAACTCACGCCGGTCAATACATCGTGGCAGTTGCCGGACAAACGCCGCAGCATCGCTCGCCCATCGTCGGCAGTGCGTGGTTTACCAAGAATTTCGCCCGCCAGCACCACTGCGGTATCGGCGCCCAACACCGGCAGCGGCGGCTCGCCGCTGGCTTGGCAGGCGGCCCAACCGGCAGCGGCTTTGGCGCGCGCGAGGCGCTCCACGTAAATCGCGGCGGCTTCATTCGGCTCGGGAGTTTCATCGACATCGATGGCGATAACCCGATGGGCAATACCGATCTGCAGCAATAATTCGCGGCGGCGCGGCGACTGTGAGGCCAGATAAATAACGGGGGTTCCAGCCGCGGGCATGCTTGGGTCGTCCGTTTAATTCGTCAAATTGTTAGGAGTATCTAACAAAATATTGATCGCATTGGGTTGGCAATGTCGCGTAGGCGCGGTGACACAGGTCTTTGCTGGGAACGCCAACAACCCCAATTATTCCAAAAAAGGGGGCCATATTCGGCTCGGGCGCGGCCATCCATGGCCGCTCACGTCCCTGCAAAAACCTGTGTCACCGCGCCGATCAAGCTCAGCGCGAAATTCATTTTGTTAGCTACGTAAGGACACTAACTGAGTTACAAACCCAACTATTAAGTAACCAAAAAGTGCCGGCGCATTTTGCGCAGCAGCGGCATCACGGTCGGCCATAACAGTGCCGACACCAGGGTTGGCAATAGAAACAACATGGTCGGTACCACCTTGGTAATCAATGTTTGCACCCAGTGGCATAGCAGCTGATTTAAGCCGATCAAAACGAACACGATAGCGGCCTGCTGCCACGCCGTGTACATGCGCATACGCTGATACAAAATCAACGCCAGGTAGGCGACGACGCCGAGCGCGAGTGCGTTTTCCCCGAGCGGTGCGCCCTCCACTAAATCCAGCGCCAGGCCGGTGAAAAAGGATACGCCGATCCCGATCCGATGCGGCAGCGCGATAACCCAGTAAATCAATACCATCGCCACCCATTCCGGACGCGCCCAGCGCGCCCAATCGGGCAGTGGAATCACACTGAGCCACAGTGCGATCACCAGCGTCACGGCGATGATGCCGCGCCCACTTGCCTTCGGCTCGGCCACGCTCACGGCGCTATTTCCGGCGCGGCTGGCATTTCCAGCTCGGGAGTCGGCAGCGCGCCTTTTTCGCGGAAAATCAATAATAGATGGCGAGTTTGATCGAGCTGCGCGGCGGGACGGGCGGTGACCTTCATAAAAGCATTGGGCTGACGATCGACTTTGGTGACCACCGCCACCGGGTAGCCGACCGGGAAGTGACCGCCGAGTCCCGATGTCACCAACAAGTCGCCCTCTTTGACATCCATCGTTGCCGCCAGATGCGTCAGTTGCAATTCATCGATCAAACCCGACCCTTCGGCGATCGCGCGTACGCCATTGCGATTGACCTGCACCGGCACCGCATGGGTGCTGTCGGTGATCAGCATCACGCGGCTGTAGTAAACGCTGACCTCTATGACCTGCCCCACCAACCCGCGCGCGTCGATCACGGCCTGACCGACATAGACACCGGCATCGCGGCCCTTATTGATCACCACGACATGCCGTAGCGGATCGGCTGAGACGCCGACCAGCTCGGCAATCAATACGCTATCGTCGAGGTGTGCGGAAGAATTGAGCAACTGCCGAAGGCGGGTGTTTTCGGCGCTCAAGGAGGCCATTTTCTCGACCCGGGCCTCGAGGATCAAAGTCTGCTCGCGCAGCTTTTCGTTCTCGTCCAGCAGGCTGCGCCAATCGCGTAGCGTGTGGCCGCCCCAGTCCTTGGCTCGATAGGGTAAATCCGCCAACCAATAAAAGGGCGTCGCCAGTACGGATAAATTGGATTCGATACCGCGCAGCCAGGGCGACTGCATATGGCCCAAAATCAGAGCGAAGGCGAACACGCATAAGAGCAACATGCGCGAGCCGATCGAGGGGCCTTTTTGAAATAAGGGTTTAATCGCGCTACCCCGGCAGCCATAAAAAACGCATCTGACACGCTGATGCTGCGTTGCGGAGCTGCCTCCGGTGCTCATTTACGATTTGTAAACTCCGCGCCTCCGGCAGCTCCGCGTCTTGCCTGAGCGCGTCATCTACATTTTTTATACGGCAATTAGCACTTCGGTGAGACCAGTTATTTTGTACGAATTGATTATTCGGTGGAAACCAGGTCCAGATGATGTCGATCCATGATCTCCATCGCTCTGCCGCCGCCGCGCGCGACGCAGGTCAACGGGTCGTCGGCGATCACCACCGGCAGGCCAGTCTCCTCGGCCAACAGGCGATCGATATCGCGCAGCAAAGCGCCGCCGCCGGTCAATACAATGCCTTTTTCGGCAATATCCGCCGCCAGTTCGGGCGGCGATTGCTCGAGCGCCCGCTTGACCGCCTGCACGATATTGGCCAGCGGCTCCTGCAACGATTCGAGAATCTCATCGCTGTTCAAGGTAAAGCTGCGCGGTACGCCTTCCGCGAGATTGCGGCCGCGCACATCGATTTCGCGCAATTCGCTGCCGCTGAAAGCGCAGCCGATCTCTTGTTTGATACGCTCGGCGGTGGCATCGCCGATCAAACTGCCATAGGCGCGGCGCACATGCGACACGATGGCCTCATCGAAGCGATCGCCGCCGATCCGCACCGAGTCCGAATACACGATACCGTTGAGGGAAATAATAGCGATCTCGGTGGTGCCGCCGCCGATATCGACCACCATCGAGCCGGATGCCGCCTCGACATCGAGACCGGCGCCGATCGCGGCCGCCATCGGCTCTTCGATCAAACGCACTTCGCGCGCGCCGGCGCTGAGGCACGATTCACGAATCGCGCGCCGCTCGACCTGGGTCGACTTACACGGCACGCAGACCAAAACGCGCGGGCTGGGGCGGATAAAACTGTGTTTGTGCACCTTGGCGATGAAGTACTGCAACATCTTTTCGGTAACTTGGAAATCGGCGATAACGCCGTCTTTCAGCGGGCGAATCGCGGTGATATTACCCGGCGTGCGACCCAACATGCGCTTGGCTTCGACGCCAACGGCCTCGATGGTTTTTTGACCGTTGTGCACGCGAATCGCAACCACCGATGGCTCGTCGAGCACAATGCCTTGGTCGCGTACGTAAATGAGGGTGTTGGCGGTGCCCAGATCGATCGACAAATCGCTGGAAAACATCCCCCGAATCCGCTTTAGCATGTGTTATTTCACCTTTTGATTTAAGCGCGCCACTCTATCAATCGCAGGGATTCAGGGCAAGGCGCAAATATGATAACTTTAGCGGCTGTTTTGTGCCTGCCGCCACACTTTTCATACTTTGCGACTCGCTGCGGTGCGCCCTCTACCGGGCACCCCAAGTTTGTATAAAACGGTTTGCATAAAATCGCAGCGAACGCCTCGCCGCATTTTATTATTAACGGCATCCACCCTTTGTTATTAACGACAGCCGCCACGCTGGAGAGAACACATGAGCATCACCGCCGCGGATATCGAAAAAGCCGCCAAATTAGCGCGCATCCGCTTGGACGCCGCCGACGTGCCCGAGCTGTCGCAACGCTTGAACAATATCCTGGCGATGGTGGACCGCTTACAGGAGGTAGATACCGCCGGTATTGAGCCGATGGCGAATCCGCTCGATGCGACCCAGCGCCTGCGCGCCGATGCGGTGACCGAGCCGGCCGGAACCGACGCATTAAATGTCCGCGCGGCTTTTCAGGCGATCGCGCCGAGTGCCGAGCAAGGTTTGTATCTGGTGCCGAAAGTTATCGAATGAGCCGAGCCGCCCTATTTAAAACGACAAGCGCACCTTAAAACGACCTGCGTTATTTAGAACGAATAGAATTGAGATTACCCAGCATGCACCGACTCACCATAGCCGAACTGTTAGAAGGCTTGGCAGCAAAAAAATTTTCCAGCGTCGAATTGACGCAGCATTATCTGGCGCGCATCGAAAAGCTCGATGCGCGCTACAACAGCTACATCACCGTCACCCCGGAAGCTGCAGTCGAGACGGCGCGCGCCGCCGATAAAGCCCGCGCCGACGGCACCGCCGGCGCGCTGGCCGGCATTCCGATCGCGCACAAAGATATTTTCTGCACCAACGGCGTGAAAACCAGTTGCGGCTCGAAAATGCTCGACAACTTCGTGCCGCCGTACGACGCTACCGTCGTGACGAAAATGGCGCAGGCCGGCGTGGTCTGCCTCGGCAAAACCAACATGGACGAGTTCGCGATGGGCTCGTCGAACGAAACCAGTTTTTACGGCGCGGTCAATAATCCGTGGGCGACCGATTGCGTACCCGGCGGCTCGTCGGGCGGCTCCGCTGCAGCGATCGCCGCACAACTTTGCGCCGCCGCAACGGGCACCGATACCGGCGGCTCGATCCGCCAACCGGCCGCGCTCTGCGGCCTCACCGGTTTAAAGCCGACCTATGGACGCGTCTCGCGCTACGGCATGATCGCCTTCGCTTCGAGTCTCGATCAGGGCGGACCGATGGCGCGCAGCGCGCACGATGCCTCGCTGCTATTAAATGCGATGGCCGGTTTCGATGCGCGCGACTCCACCAGTGCCGAACGCGCCGTGCCCGATTACACAGCCACGCTGCACGATAAACTCGACGGCCTGCGCATCGGTCTACCGAAAGAATATTTCGGCAAAGGTTTAAAACCGGAGATCGAACAAGCGATTCACGCCGCCGTTAAAGAGTTGGAAAAACTCGGCGCCGTTATCAAAGAAATTTCACTGCCGCTGACCGATTTAGCCGTGCCGTGCTACTACGTGATCGCACCGGCCGAAGCATCGGCGAATCTATCGCGCTTCGACGGCGTGCGTTACGGCTATCGCTGCGACAATCCAAAAGATTTATACGATTTATATACGCGTACCCGCGCCGAAGGCTTCGGCGAAGAAGTGAAGCGCCGCATCCTGGTCGGTACGTACGCTTTATCGGCCGGCTACTACGATGCGTATTACTTGAAAGCGCAGCAGGTCCGTCGCCTGATCAAAAACGATTTTGTCGCCGCGTTTAATGAGGTCGATGTGATTGCCGGTCCAACCACTCCGAACCCGGCATTTAGGCACGGCGCGATCAGCGATCCGGTCACCATGTATCTCGAAGATATTTATACCATCGCGGTCAATTTAGCCGGCCTGCCGGCCATGAGCATTCCCGCCGGCTTCGTCGACGACAAGCCGATCGGCCTGCAATTGATCGGTAATTATTTCGCAGAGGATAAGCTGCTGAACGTGGGCCATCGCTTTCAACAGGCGACCGATTGGCATGCGCGCGCTCCGCATGGAGTAGATAGTAATTAGATTTTGGTAGTTGGCTAAACAGCCGCTGCCACGAATATTTCTCAACCAATAAGCCTGGTTATTAGGGAGTTCCGGCGCAACGCTTCCGTGTATGCACCGAACCCCTAACTACCAAAACCTAACTACTGGTACCTATCATGCAATGGGAAACGGTAATCGGCCTCGAAGTGCATATGCAGCTGGCCACCCAATCGAAGATTTTTTCCGGCAGCAGCACGGCGTTCGGCGCCGAGCCGAATACGCAGGCTAGCGCGATCGATCTGGCGATGCCGGGCACGCTGCCGGTGTTGAACGAGCAGGCAGTGCGTTATGCGATTATGTTCGGGCTGGCGATCGATGCGGACATCAATCCGCTCAGCGCGTTCGAGCGCAAAAACTATTTCTATCCCGATCTGCCGAAGGGATATCAAACCACGCAGCTGGCCGAACCGATTGTCGGTCGCGGTCACCTCGATATTGAATTGAGCGACGGCACCACTAAAACCGTGCGCATTCACCACGCGCACTTGGAAGAAGATGCCGGTAAGTCTCTGCACGAACTTTTTTTTAATGAAAATGGTGCAGGCCAAAGCGGCATCGACCTTAATCGCGCTGGCACGCCGCTGGTCGAAATCGTCACCGAACCGGATATGCGTAGCGCCGAAGAGGCCGTCGCGTTCGCGAAAAAGCTGCACTCGTTAGTGACTAGCCTCGGGATCACCGACGGCGAAATGTCGCAGGGCTCGATGCGTTTCGACGTCAACGTCTCGGTGCGCAAAAAAGGCACGGACAAACTGGGCACGCGTACCGAAACGAAAAACCTGAACTCATTCAAATTCATGGAAGAGGCGATCAAGAAAGAGGTCGCGCGCCAGATCGACCGGCTCGAAGATGGCGGCACCATCGTGCAGGAGACCCGGCTATACAACGGCGATACCGGCGAAGCGCGCTCGATGCGCAGCAAAGAGGAAGCTAACGACTACCGTTATTTTCCCTGCCCGGATTTATTGCCCGTCGCGGTCGATAAAGAAACCATCGAAAAAATTCGCGCCGCATTGCCGGAATTACCGAACGCAAAAAAGCAGCGTTTTATCGAAGCATACGGCTTATCGGATTATGACGCTGCGGTATTAACCGCTGAGCGAGCATTAGCGGATTATTTCGAAGCCGTTGCAAAGACCTGCGGCGAACCGAAGCTAGCCGCCAACTGGGTTACTGGCGAATTAGCCGCGCAACTCAATAAGGCAAACTTAAACATCGCCAAAAGCCCTATTAGTGCAGCACAACTTGCCGGACTGATCGCTCGCATCAAAGACAACACGATCTCCGGCAAGATTGCCAAGCAGGTTTTCGAAGCGATGTGGAATGGCGAAGGCGATGCCGACACCATTATTGAAAAGCAAGGACTGAAACAAGTTTCCGATACCGGCGCAATCGAACAAATTGTCGCCGGCATCGTCGATGCCAATCCCGAGCAGGTCGAGCAATACCGCGCCGCGGATGAAGCCAAACGCAAAAAATTGCTCGGTTTCTTTGTCGGCCAAATCATGAAAGCATCCAAAGGCCAAGCCAATCCGGGCGTCGTCAACGAAATACTGCTAAAAAAACTCGAAGGGTAAGTAACCTTAATCATGGCGTACTTACTGTTTAAATATCTGACTACCGCAGCACTGATCGTGCTGCTGTCGGAAATCGCCAAACGTAGCGGCAAAATCGGTGCGCTGTTCACAGCGCTGCCGTTGATCTCGGTAGTGACGTTGATGTGGCTGTATATCGATAAACAGCCGGCGCAGAAAATCGGCGACTACGCGTACTACACATTTTGGTACGTTATCCCCACACTGCCGATGTTTTTGCTGTTCCCGCTGCTGTTAACGCGCATCGGCTTTTGGCCCACGCTGCTGGCCTGCGTATTATCGACAGCGGGACTATTTTATCTATTTGCGCTCGGCGTTAAGCATTTTGGCATCGAGCTGCTATAGCCCATTATTAAATCGCAATTATTTTTGAAGAGCATTTATCATGGCCAAAGAAAAAGAAGTAGTCGTCGACGAAGTATGGACCGAAACGCGTATTCGCGAATTTCTGGACGTTAAACCGGCTGAGGATGTCGAGGCTGATTTTCACGCACTGATGAAAGCGTATCAGCAAATGCGCGCCGACGACTTCGCCAAATTCGTCGCCATGTTTATCGAACAGGGCCGCAACGTGAATGCGAAAGGACCGCAGGGCCGCACCGTTATCTCCTATATGCGCGAACACACGAAGTCGGTCGAGTATGTGCAAATACTCGAGCAGCACGGCGCGCTGTAACAGAGGTTCTATGTGCTTGTCTCTATTTTGATCTCGACGACGCAGGATCGCCTTAGCGGCGATGGTATAGCGATTCAGAATCGTAACTGCGAACGATCCTCCGCGGCATTAATCGATTGTTGAAAACCGCTTTCTGAAAAATCAGGGCAATGTAACTATTTCGAGCGAGTTATTCGCGGCGGAAATGGATTGCGGATTTGCGCGAGCGCGCAATTGGCCGCAGCCGCCATCGACCTCCTGGCCGGCGCTATTGCGTATCGTGGTCAGCACACCGTTGCGATGCAGGTAATGCAGAATCTCGGTAATGCGCTCGACCTCCGGACGCTGATATTCGTCGCCCTCGAGACGATTGAAGGGGATGAGATTCAGCACGGAGTATTTGCCACGCAGCAGACGCACGATTTCGTCCAACTCGTCCTGACCATCGTTGACGCCCTTCAGCAGCGTCCACTGGTACTGGATCGGATAGCCCACTTTGCGCGCATAGATTTCGCCCTGCTCGATCAGTTCCGCCGGCGTGATTTTCGGCGCCTTTGGCAATAACTGTTCGCGTAGCTTGGCGTTGGTGGTGTGCAGCGAGAGCGCCAGTGCCGGCCTGACGCGCAATTGGGGCAGGCGCTCGAATACGCGTGGATCGCCGACCGTCGAGAACACCAGTTTTTTGTGGTTGAAATCGCCGTAAGTGCCGAGCTGATCGATCGCCTCAATGACATTATCGAGATTGTGCGCGGGCTCGCCCATACCCATGAATACCACTTTCTTCACCGGCCGAAGCTTTCGCGCCAATACCACCTGCGCGAGAATCTCGAGACTGCCGACCTGACGCAATAGACCGCTTTTGCCAGTCATACAGAATCGGCAACCCACCGCGCAGCCGACCTGCGTGGAAACGCAAACGCCATCGCGCGGCAGCAATACGCTTTCCACCATCTGGCCATCGGCCAACTTCACCAGCAACCGCACCGAGCCATCGGCCGCTGGATGTTGCGAGTGGATACGCGCGAAGCTATCGAGATAATCGGTCAATTGGGGCAAATTATTGCGCAGCGACAGCGGCAAAAATCCCTCGTGCGCATGGCGACGCGGACGGGTATCGAGCGGTTGGCCGCGCAGCCACGCGCGCACTATTTGCTTACGGTGGATAGGCAGGGCGCCGAGGTCGGCGAGGCTTTGTTCAAAATCGGCGATACGCATAGGGCGCGCATGCTACCACCGTCGCTGACGATTGGCATAAGCGCATAAAGCAGAAAGTTAAGTTGACCCACCGAGCCGCGCGTCGCCAGATAGGCTGAAGGCGACTGAACTACGCTATCCGCGATTTACAGAGCACTCCAGAACTAAAAATGATAACTGGCATCGATCATCGCGACATACGGACTGTCGGTTTCGCCAACGACACGGCCGCGAACGGCGCTGGCACCCGTGTCCACCGGCGCCTTGCCGAGATCGAGCAGGTTGAGGTTGATATCGACATAACTCGTACCTTCCAGCGCAAAGCTAACGCCCCCCCCGACTCCGACGACGCGGTCCAGCGCCATGGCCAATGTCCGTTTATTGTCGTCGACCGGCGAGGAAAGATAAAAGACGCCGGCCTTCCACGTGTATTTTCCCATCGGAAAACCGGCGCCTAGTGTGAGCGCCCAGATATTGTTGTAAGTGCCGGCGTCGTCGTAGCGAAGATCGGTGCCATCCCAGGCGATGTTGGTCGTGCCGAACTTCGAGAATTCCATCCAGGCCGCATCGGCCGTGTAATAGTTGCCCGAGTCCATCTGGTGGTAGATGCCGGCGACGATGCGCTGCGGCAGACGATTGGTGACCTTGATATCGCTATCGAGTTTGCCCGCCCGCTGCAGCGCCGATTGCACCACCGGACCGAGATTGCGAAACTTCAGATCGCCCTCGAGATCGGTCACCGACTGGCTCGTATACACGAGACCGACCCGCGTCTGCTTGTCGAATTCGTAAAGCGCCGACAACGTCAGACTGAAACCGACGCCATCGACATCGGCCTTGATGCGGCCATCGCCCATGCCGGGCGAGAGATTGTTGAAGGCAGTTTCGCTTTCGGAGGATACGTAATTGATACCCAGCGCAGCACCCAGCGACCAATGATCGTCGACTCGATACGACACCGCCGGCGCCAACATGACGTAGACCAAGCTATAGGAATCGCTGTAGTAACGGCCAGCCCAATCGCTGCCGTAGTCGGCGCCGAAACCATTGGGCACGGTCAGCGAAATACCGACATGCCAGCGTTCGTCGAGTTGTTTAACGTAGTAGCCGAATGGAATCACTACCGGCGATTTGTCGTCGTCGGGATCTCCGCCGCCAACGGTCGTGCGATGGTCGTCGACCTCGAACTTACCGAAACTCTGCGCCGCCATCACCTGCACAGCCGCGGCGCTTTCGCCGAGCCGCGCCATGCCCGCCGGGTTGCTGGCCGCGGTCTCGGCAGAATCCGCTTCCGCCGCTATACCAGCAAACGCGGGCGCACCGGCGAAGGAGGCCGTCGGTATAGTCGACAGCGCAAATGCAATAGTGACGGTAAGTTTTATGGGTGGGCGAAACATCGGCGGAACCCCTCGGCTTCGGTAGGCGCTTGGTTCCAGCCATTAAACTATTCGAGGGGCTATCAATAATATTGGACCTTGGTCCTATAAGACCGGTCGCGGGTCTTACGATCAATCAACAGGAGCAGGAGAAGCGGCGAGATAGAGATACAAAAGTCCTAACCGACAAAGTCCGCTGGAGCGCGGACCGTGCTTCCAAAAAAGCAGATTCAACTCGTCACTGCGTTTTTTTCGATTTTCGCATCTGTCGCACACCCATCGCGACCAGTCCGCCCGCCAGCATGGCCAGCCCCGAAGGCTCGGGAACCGATGTACCTTCCTGCGGGTCATCGCATACACCGTTTTGCACCTTATGCTCCAGGGCAGCGCCATTGGCCACCCCGTTACCACTGCATTTCGATGCTGCCGCCGCCAAAACATGCGCCGGCATCACCGCCACAACGCTGAGCATCCCCCACAAGAAAAATGCATTACTCCGTTTTCTTTCCATTATTTGGACTCCTCGTACAATAGCGATGACACCGACCAAAGGGCGATTTTCCACTGAACAATAAATCGCGATGCCCTGGATGATACAGTCCGACTGATAAACAGCAAATACCGAGTCCAACTTACCAGGTATCGCCGATATTCTAATAGGAATATTAAAACGGCCGCCCGGCACGTCGGAGTTATTCTTCGAGCAAAGGAAAAGGCCCGGACTTATTTATGCGGGGAACATGCCACCGACCCGTCCGATTGATCGATACCGCCCCTGCGGCAAAGACTCTTTGGCGCGCCTGGTAATGCTTAGGGACTAAGCCGCCAGCGCGGCAATCAGCTGGTCGTCGATAACCCCCGTCTGCGGCAATTCTTTCGACGCCTGGTAGGCCTTCACCGCCTTTACCGTGTTTTGACCGACGATGCCGTCGACACCCCCGGCCGTAAAACCTTTGTAGTTGAGATAAACCTGCGCGGCACGCACAGTGAGATCCGGCAGTGCAGCGCTCGAATATCGCTGATAAAAGTGTTGCAGCAATCCATCGTAATTATTTTTCGCATAATTCGGCCCGTTGTAGAGGCGCGCAAAGCCCGCCCAATCATGACGTCGCAAAGAGCGATCGAGGCCACTGGCTTTCAAAAAATTCATCATCGCCTGTAGCTGGGCACTCTCCGAAACGGCCATGCTTGCCACCATCGTTTCGGCATCGGCGAAACCGGCCATCGCAAAGTTCTCGCCCATGATTTGCCCCAGACCCCACGACGCGCTTTGCAATGCTGCGGCGCGATCGAGCTGAATGGCCGCGCCAAGACGGTCGTACTGATGCGCGCCGGACGGACCATAACCCCCGGCCGTGCGCGCGCTGACATCGGGATCGTCGGCATCGAAACGCCCATTCGTGAGTCGACCGAAGATATGCCGTTCAAATAAAATCTTGGGGCGACGGTCGGCTAAAAAGCCGCAGCCGGAGGTTTCTACGGACAGCACCGACCACAACTCCGCCAAACCGACATTGACGGTCGCAGCACAGTTATTCATATCGGTTTGGGTAAGAGGGCTTCCGGCTCCAACAAAATCCATCATGTTAATCTCCATTATTTAAGCGCACTGACGCTGCGCAACGCGAGTACTTTGCCAACCTCGGTTTATTATTTTGCCGTCGTTGTTACATTGCTATCCGAGCGCAGCTTATTAATAAAACCATCGAAAACGGTAAACACGCCCTCTACGCCGTAGCCCGCCAAAAAAGCCATGGCTAAAGGCGGCAGACTGAGTTGTGAAGAAAGTCCGCCACTGAACAAACCGATGACGACGCCCATTAACGCCCCAAGAATAATTCGCACCAGATTGCGTATTGGCGATGTTGTCGAAAATGTCGATTGACGAATTCGGTCGGAAACATTCCGCAAAACATAAGCAAGCGCACCGATGGTGCCCAGCAGAATAGGCAGCAGAAACTGAAAGAAGATAGAACTTAGCAGACGCGCGCCAGCAACGGAGGCCGATGCCCGCAGCGTTGCTGCGCTAACCGGATCGACTACATTGGTGCAATCCAAGTCTATTAGGGCCACCGGTAATATAGGGCTGGAATCCTTGCGACTGCTCAGAGAGAGCTTGCTCAAAAACCATGACGAATCCAAAAGCTGCGCCGCTTTATTGCGAATATCCGTGGACTCGGCCACAAGGCCATCCCATTTCGCCGCCTCGTCGGGCGTCCAGACATGCTCCTTTCCGGCTGGTTCGTTTACCGAGTGCGCGAGCGCCGCGCAGCGAGTCGAGAATCCAACGCCCGCTGTCGTGAGATCAACAGCGTTGCGCTCGATTTCTGTAGCTAAATTGGTATACACCCATATCAACAATTGGAGCGGTACCACAATAATCAACAAGGTAATCAAAAGCGCCATATATTGGCGAGTACTTCGCTCGCCAAGAGATTCATTCACTGGGCTGCGCCAAAAGAACAAATGGAATCTTCTGAGGATATTTTTATGTGTCGCCTGCAGGCAGTCCATCGTCGCCGGCTGGATCAATTCATTTAATTCGTTGAATGCTTTCCAGAAGCGCTGCGATGTTTGCGGCGTCCAGGCTTGGCTTTTTTCCGCTGCGGCGCATTCCGCAATCGCCAAGGACAGATCGGGATCGAGATCTTTAATATTCTCGCTGGCATAACGCAATAGCGGGCCACTTTGCTCCAATGCATGACGTTCGGCGTCGGTCGGAAGAGGGGATCTTGAAGTTTCGTTCTTATGAGCTTCCACTATGCTGTTCATCTTTATCCCTAAAGTTGTCGATTTGCGCGTCCGTTTGAATAGCGGATTGCTCTCGGCACCTTGAATTGTTCGACCTCCAACTTGCGTACGCCCCTGGCGCGCTAAGCTTTCAAGCCAAAATTAGTTTTCAAGCCGAAACACTGAAACCCGGGCCGCTGAACTTATGTTTGTTGGCGAGTGACATTTCGCCATCCCTGTGCAAATGGCTTTGCTATTGGAGCAAATAATTTCTATGGCTGCTTCGTCGCATAGCGAATACTTCCGCAATCGCGGATTTCAGTAGCGCAAGTGACTCCGGCAAAGAAATAACGGCCGACGCCCCGAAAAGGCAATACGTTTTTCGGGTGTGCGGGTAAGGATAAATGTCTCGCGGATTCGCATGCCGATTCTCTCCATGAAGTATTTTTATTTTCTTGATCCTAATAATCCGATATGCGGCAAGCAGACACAATATACCTCTCATCGATTGCCTGCCCTTCGGAACTGGAAAATTAGCCGATCCGCATTCGCTTGTCTAGATATAATCGAGCAGGAAGTATATTTGGCGGGAGACATTTCGCGACTACGCTCTGGCACTTATTAATATGACGCCATCCGTATCGGTCTTTTTATCCGGTCGACTCGCGCCGACGACTTGGATTTATTCGCGTATATCCACCTTACCGTTACAAGCAGGCGCGGAAACGGAAACGCGATTACGGCCGCCATGCTTCGATAGATACAAAGCGCTGTCGCAACGGGCCAGCAGCTCCGCTTCGGTTTCGTCGGCCACGTGCTCGGCCGCACCAATGCTCAGCGTCACCGTTTCGACCTTTTCAAATTTGTGTTCGCGCACGCGCGTCAAGATGCGATTTGCCAAATCAACCGCCTCGGTTGCTCCAGTATCCGGCATGAGCAGTACAAATTCATCGCCGCCGATACGGTACAGGTGATCGGTTTCACGACTATATTCCAAGATCAGATTCACCACCGCTTTAAGAACGCTATCGCCGATCGCATGACCGTAGGTATCGTTCACCGCCTTGAAAGCATCGACATCGACGAGCAGCACAGAAAACCTGCGTCGATAGCGGTCGAACAGACCGATGTGGGAGTGCATATCCTCCGATAAAGTACGCCGATTCAACACGTCGGTTAGCGGGTCGCGGCGCGCCTGATCGAGCACCTTGCGCTCGGCAACCACCAACTCGTCGATATTGCGGCTGATGCCGAACAGATAGGTCGGGCCTTTATCCGGTTTGCTAAAAATGGGGGTCTTCAATGAATTGACCCAATGTACTACATCGCCGAACCCGAGATAGGTTTCGCGAAAGCTGAGCGCCTTGCCGGAGGCCAGAATATCTTGCTCGCGGCGATAATAGGCTTCGGCGAACTCCAGCGGAAACGCATCGAAATCGTCGAGCCCTATCATGTCGCGCCAATCGGTAAAGCCGCACAATGTCGCCATGCTCTGGCTCACCGCCACGAATTCGTGACGCGTGCCGTCGATGATCTTGAAATAGATAAAATCCGGCGTGTTATCGAGAAAAATTTCGAACTGCTGCGGCAGCGCAACCTGAAGGGAATCGTTTCGATAGCCGGCGTGCCGAGAAAAAAACAGATAGTAGCGGTCTTCGTCATCCGCTCTGATATCGAGATCGATCGAGAGACGTCGCCCGTGCTCGTATTTGATGGCAGTTCGTCTATACGACTCGTGCAGCGAAATGCCTGGCAGGAATAGGCCGTCGCGACTAAATAGCGTTGGTAGAACCTCAAGCAACGAACGCCCTACCGATAACGGTAATTCCCACTCCAACAACTGCAAGGCCGCCGGGTTACCGGCGATCAACCGTCCGCTATTATCGACAACGACTGCCGCAGCCGGATGCAGCAAAAAAATGTTATTCTCCAACGACACCTTCAATATCTCCGCGCAGGCCTGCCGTCGCATCTTCGTTCGGAATACAACTCCGATCTAAAGCGCCGACACGTAACTTCGCCACAAGATATCCGATGCTCTTTGCCGCACAGCCTTCCTAGACTGACTACCCGCAATACTAGGCAAGAAGCCCGCCACCGACAAGAATTATCAATTGTTGAATGACCGGCAAATTTGATCCCTCTTGGCAGCGACAGCTAGATCTCCACGTAAAGGCTACGCTCGAGGAAAGCCCCGACTTGCCTTGTGTTTAGAGTTTTGAACGTAAATGGTGCGCCTCGGAGAAGATTCTTCGAACCAAATCTTTGAAAAATTGGAAGAATGGAACGCTATCCTTGAGAGAAATGCCCCGAAACCGTAGGGGGCTGCATGGATCGACAAACCTCTACTCCAAACTCAGATTCTTGGCTTTCCCGGACGTTTGCGACCTCGTCTTCTGGCAAAAAGCTGGCTAAATATCCGCCGCCTTTCTCACTGCGCCTGACTTTTGAGCAGCGCACCCGGCTGGAGCAGGAAGCCGGGACGATGGGGCTCGGGGCCTATATCCGCTCCCAGCTCTTTGGTGCGGACGAAGGGGCTGGCAGACGCACCCGCACAAGATACCCCGTCAAGGACGAACAGGCGCTCGCCAGGGTGCTGGGTGAACTCGGCCAGTCCCGAATCGCCAATAACCTCAACCAACTCGCCAAGGCGGCCAATATCGGCTCCCTGGAAGTCACCCTGGAAACGGAAACTGAGCTTCAGGAGGCTTGCGCCGCTATCCAGGCGATCCGGCGCGATCTAATTGCGGCTTTGGGGCTTGGGGGCGGTACATGATCCTCAAGGGCAGCCAGCGCGGGGGAGCCAAACAGCTCGCCCTCCATCTTCTGAATGATCGTGATAACGAACATGCCGAACTTCACGAGCTGCGCGGATTCCTCTCTGATGATCTGGCCGGGGCCTTCCAGGAAGCCTACGCGGTTAGCCGGGCTACCCGCGCCAAGCAATTCCTGTTTTCCCTGAGCCTTAATCCGCCTCCTCAGGCAAAAGTGTCGATTGAAGCCTTCGGGAAGGCTATCGATGCGGTGGAAGAGCACCTGGGCCTCACCAAACAGCCCCGCGCCATCGTCTTTCACGAAAAGGAAGGGCGGCGGCATGCGCATGTCGTCTGGTCACGGATCGACGCCGGGCAAATGAAGGCCATTAACCTGCCGTTTTACAAGATGCGGCTGCGGGAGGTATCCAAGGAGCTTTATATCGAACATGGCTGGCAGATGCCGCGCGGGATGATCGATAGCCGGGAGAGAGACCCCGCCACCTACAGTCTGGCCGAATGGCAGCAGGCCAAACGGACAGGCCATGACCCGAAGGTATTGAAGGCCATGTTCCAGGAATGCTGGGCGGCGTCCGATTCCGGCAAGGCATTCGCACAGGCGATTGCAGCAAGGGGTTTTACCCTCGCGCGGGGCGATCGGCGCGGCCATGTCGCGGTGGATTATCGCGGTGAGGTCTACGCGATTTCCAAATATGTGGGCCAAAAGACCAAAGAGGTGCAAAATCGGCTGGGCGATGCCAAGGAGCTGGTGTCGGTGCAAGAGGCCAAGACCAAAATTGCCGGGCGCATGACCGAGATGCTCCGGGGCCATATCGAGGATATGGAAGCCCGCTTCAAAACCCAGTCCGCCGCCTTTGCCTTCCGCAAGAGCGAGATTATCGGGCGACAGCGCGAAGCGCGCGCGCAGCTCAAAGAGCGCCACGCTGAGCGCCAGGAAAAGGAATTGTTGGAGCGCAGCCAGCGCTTTCGCAAAGGCATGCGTGGCCTCTGGGATCGCGTAAACGGTACGCACAAGAAAATCAGAAAGCAAAATGAGCGCGAAACATTGGAGGCGCTGCAGAGGGATCGCGCAGAAAAAGAAGAATTGATATTTGAGCAACTGGATGCGCGAAAGCTGCTCCACGATCAATCCAAAGAGATGCGCCAGGCGCACGCCCAGCAAGTTTCGGAGTTAAACCGTGATATTGGTGGGTATACCGAGATGGCAGCACAGCCGCCAAAGCTGCGAGAGCATTTTGAGAAGGTCAAAGGGCCAGAAAGGTCGCGCGCGCCTGAGCGGCAATCAGGTCGAGATGGATTCGAACCGGGCAGATAAGAAGTGCTACGTCCAGGTCTCTGAAGTGAGTCGTTTTAAATAAAGGAGCTATATTATGGCAACGATTATTTGGCAATGTTCAGAATGTGGCAATCAAGATCATTATCCTGGCGCCGACGATGTAACGCTGGAAGAGATTGAAGAAAAAAACACCAATACCATGTGCTCTCTATGCGGAGCGCCTTGCGATCCTATCGATGTAAGGTAGAAGATGATTAACGGAGTTAAATTTGCTTACACTAGCATATATACTCCTGATTTATCAGGCGGGAACCAGGCATTGATAAATCGGATATAGGAGTGCCCGTCTGTTAGCCATTTAAAAATGATAAAGAAAGCGATCGAGATATCATGACATTCATATTGAATTTACTTCACAAGGACTTCTCCCTCATTGCAGCGGATTTACAAGGAAATTCGGATGGTCCATCGACTATCCAGATTGGCGGGACAAAAATTCATGTCAATGGGAAGCTAACGATCAACGGGTTGAGAAAAATACTCACGACAAAGAATCGAAAAATAGCTCTCGGTATCGCTGGTACAGTGGCAGATCACAGCTATCAAAATACATTCCTAGACGAAGAAACTCCTGAGGGAGCTATGAAGGTGGTTCGAAATCATATGGAGAGCTTTTATTCATTTTCGGATAGGGATTTGATGTTGGAGGGAAAGCCTCAGATGGAAAACCAAGCGCTTATCAGTTTTTTTGACGAAGAAAAGTCCGCTTATTTTACTTCTATGAGTTTCTTTACAAAATTTTCCAATGCGACCAGCATATATGCGCGATGCAAAAATCCATCTCCAACGTTGTGTCATATTGGATCTGGCAGCAATCAGTTCGAAAAAGCTGTGGGGCTCGATGAAATAAATAGTTTTATTCGTCAAGTAGCTGAGGGGGCAAATTTATCCGAACAGCTTTCATGGTTCGAGCAAGCATTTTCTAAAGTAAGTGCGGTTGCGGCAGGCTGCGGCGCGGATTTCATTGCGGTGCTCTCTACGCGCGAAAGCCCTCAATTTACAGAAGTTAAAGGGGGTTCGCCTGCGGACTCAAATAAAGACGAAACCTCAACCTAGCCGTAATAAATAGGTGCTCCGCTTTAGTGGTTAAAGAAAATATAGACCTCATTGCATCCAATTTCGATTGTAAAAACATCTCCGTTCATTTCCATGTCGCGCCCCATGCGCTCATAGTCGATATAAAAACCAAGGTTCTGCGGAATCTCAGTGCTTTGTTCTGTAAGCTCCTGCGCATAATCTGCCAGCGATGAATAGCAGCCACAATAATTATTCTCGGCTGCCTCGCGGGCTTCCTCTATCGTGCTGAAATTATTCAGCAGCGCAGCGCCAAAATCGGGGAATTCTTCGATAAAAAGCGCGGCTTCATGCGCCGAGTTGATACGCCTTACCTGTTCCAGTATCTTCGACAGCAGTAAAAACATAGCTGTTTTGCGAAAGCTCAAGGACCGGACTGCGCCGTTCTTCACTGTAAACCTTGCTCACGTATTGCCTGGTTTTATTGTTTATAATATTTTCAACGAACTTTAGTATTCTGATCTTCTCGGCGGCGAGGTCGTTCCTTGCACCTTTAAGCTCATCATCAACGCGGTCGTCGCTTTCAAAATACCGAATTTCTGCTGAGGCCGCACTTTTAGTGTCTGCAAGCTCATGAACTCTATCTATAATGATTTCCGGTTTGTCTATTTTGGAGAAAGTAAGTGATAAGGTTGCATCTAGCTCACGGATCGACGAGTCTATTTCGTCTAATGTTTCCGCCAGCTCTCGCTCCGTTTCACTGAGCTCCGCCTTTAATATCTTTGCTATTTTTGAATGGAATTCTTCTACCTCGGATATTTTATCTTGCCGTATATCTGGGAAAAATTTAATTAATGTGCTGAATGTTTTGCTCTTGATGTGCTTATTTTGAGCAAGATCAGACCTGATCCTACTTAATCTGATTTCAGTTTTAGAGCGCTCTCTTAGTAGGGAATCTTTTTTAGATTTCAGCTCCGAGACCTCTCTGTTTACTATCTCCGATATACTGACGGCATATTTTGCCAAATTTTCTTTGATATCTCGTATTTCGTTGTCCACCTCCGAAACCCGAATGATATTTTCTTTATATTGTGATTTCGTTATTTTTGGGATGAGTTTCTTTTTGAAAGCATTAGTTATCGCCGATTTTTCATCCAGCAACTCTTTGACTTTTCGTGATAAAACTCTTATCGACTCGTACTGTTTGTACAGTTTTAAAAGAGCGTCAATGGATTCAGACGACGGCTGATTTTTGTAAGCATAAAGTGGCTGCTTAACGTCATAATTTTCCAATGGAATTGGTTGCTTTCTTGTCGCCGATAACAACATTTAAGCCTTCGTGAAAAGAGACCTTCTCATCCCTGAATTGTTTGCACCGAAGTTCAACCAACATATTTCAGCACTCCTCGCTTTTCATCGATCTCAACACGACCAAGAACAAATAGCGTGTCTAACGCCATTATAAACTCACCAATATCAGAGAATTTTTTGAGTCGTAGCTCCAAAAGCTCCATGAGAGATATTTCATCCACATCGTCTACGATGAGATGGCTTAACTTTCCAAGTATGGATTGGTCCAATGAGGTAAATTTGCTTGGTACGATCATTAAAAAACCTCACAATTTTGGACAAAAAAAGAGGCCAATATTTCTGTTGCCTCTGGTATCTGTGGGCGTGTTTTAGCGTTTAGCCAGGAGACGATGTTTTGGAATATATCTTGCTGAGTTAAGCCAAGGCTCTTTTGCTTCAAATAATATGTTTTTATCTGGAGTGAAATTCTCTCTGATAAATCGGGTTCTTTCTGGTCTAACTCAGAGAATTGGCTTCGGATAAAGATAAAATATTCGCTGACATTGTTTTTAATTTTCCTTCGCGTCAGAGTCGCCATCGTATCGTCCAGCTTTTCATCGACGGTTTTCGGGCTAAATTCAATATCGGAGGAAAGGTCGATGTCTTTGGCGTTATAAAGGGTGGTGATCACATCAGATATTTCACCTTCAATGTTGTACTCTTGCCAGATCTGCTCTTGAACCGTTTGCGCTGTAAGTTTTTTCTTTATTGAGGATAGTTGTCGATACTCCTCTACGGTTCTTGGTCTATCAAACTTGCCATGGCAGCTTTCACACAAGGGCATAATATTTTTTTCGTCGTTTACATCATCCGCCAAAAGCTCCTCATTTTTTAAAAGCTCAATTTCCTCTGCCGTGGGATTTAGAGGATAGATATGTGCTAGTTCATAACTCTTGAAAGACTTTTTTTTCTTTTTGTGGAAAAGAGGCTGCGTACAAAGGGGGCAAACCCGGTTGACTTGAGAGACCAGGGCTGTTTGCTGTGCTTCGCTATATGTTTTGCGTGTGTTCATTACTATCCTTAGCACTTAATAATTATTCTGTACCACGTCATATAAGTTTTGCCGAGTCCTGTGCGTACTCGGTGTTGGTATCTTCTTATCGTTTGTTTGAATCTGTCTTTACGTTAAGCGGCCCTTAAGGCGGGTTAACATATCCATGCGCTCGTGCAATATGGCCAGGATGATGGCGGGCGCATTCTGGCGTGGCATGCAGAAAATATAGTGACTGCCACAAATGGCCATTCGCAGTCCTGGCAGTACGATGCCCATATCTTTAAAAATACCTTCTCCTATCGCGAGTGTGTCAGCCTTGGCCTCCAGCTCAGCAATGTAGGTTTGGCACTGTGTTTTGCCCCATTGCTTAAGGGTGTAGCGGGCAATCTCCTGTATATCAGCAGCTGCCCCTTTACTGAGAATATACGACCGGGTCACGCTACGCCGCCGGACCTGATTACCTCGTCAGCAAGCTCCGTGATGCTCTGGGACGACACTTCGCCCCGCATACTTTCCGCGAGACGCTGCTCCAGCAGGTCTCTGAGTTCGGAAAGGGCCTGGCTTTCCTCATTAGTATGAGGAAAAAGGCGTTCAATCGCATATTCCTTGATGCTCTTGCCTTGCAATGCTGCCGTCGCCTTAAGGGCTTGATGCTGCTGGTCGCTAATGTCGATGGTCAATCTACTCACGATGTGTACCTCCTATCGTATAACCAGATTAGCACAAATGTGGGTATGTTAAAAAGCACAAAATGGATGACGATAGAACATTAGGGGTCGCTAATTCAACCCGTGCGGTATGGGGGTACAGGGGAGCCGCGAAAGCTCCTCCTGTTCGATGGGTTCCAAGGGAGAGCGGAAGTCTCCTTGGTCATGGGGTGTCGGGGGAGCAGGAACGCTACCTGACTGGCGATGCAACGGCCAGACGTTTGCGCCAGTGGATGAAGGCTCGATGCCTGAATACGCTGGTATGCCGGGGGTATCCAACAGGGGGCGGCACGGACCCCCTTTGGCAAGATCGTTTTGTACTACAAAACACATCTTGCGGTCGTCGGCGCCATAGGCACCTCCAAGGAAGAAGCCTGACGGCTTCCGCTTTTTTATGGGGGGTAGCTCGGCCAGGTGTTTGTCTGTCTATTGCCAGCTTGTTTTAACCCTAGGGGGTTATCCTGGAAATAGCATATCCGGGTTTTGACGCGATACCATGCAGTATTAGATAGCTCTAATGGATGTCATAAGGACAAGGAGGCCACATGCTCGTGCTCACTCGCAACCCCCAGCAATCTATTCTCATCGGTGACAATATCCGCGTCACTGTGACTTATGTCGATGGCGGGCAAGTCAAGATCGGGATCGAAGCACCCCAGGATATCGTGATCCTGCGCGAAGAGATTGCACCACATTACCCGAGACAAATAACCAGGCAACAGAGGTAGGGCTGCGCTGGCAATCCTAATCTGCTCAGGGTTGGCTCCACTCTTTAACGCCTGCTGCGTCCCTGCGGGCGCTATCATAAAGATCATCGACCTTACTTTTTAGACCCTGGCCGAGCGCAACGGCGGCGCACCATAAATTATGTTCTTCTAACAGTTGCAAAGGCTGTGCAGCCTCGTCATTGAAATCTGATTTATCCTCCCGCAGTTGCCGCGAGCGGTTGAGTAGACGCACTACCGCCGACAAGCCAGTGACACCGTGAAAGATAAACTCCATCTCAGTGTGATGGAGCTTTGTCTCATCGGGAAAACGAGGGGACATTCGGTCGCTAAGAATTGAGCACCCCACAGCGGCGTTATCTTCCCCTGCATTTTCGCTATCTTTTCCAAGATCACTTTCGGCATCCGTAACCATTATTTACTCCTATAAAAAGGCGTACCTCAAAATTGCCGAAAGTGACGTTAAAACGATATTTTATTACGCAGCGCGCTTCCGGCTCATTCCGGCCAGCCCCAGGAGGCCAGACCCGAACAGCCATGCAGCAGCCGGAACAGGAACGGTTGGCGTCGCCGGAGCTTCTGTCCATACAGCCCAAACCAGGATCGGCTGGCTGGTCGTGTTCAGCGTAACGGGTTCGCCCACTTGCGCTACGTTGTCCGGCTTCCAATAAGCATCGATTGGGGCAGCGCTCTCGTTGTCGGCGTAGCTCACAAAAACGGAAGCGCCGTTTCCAAAAAGGTAGATTGGCGTGAGCGGATTGCACCGTGACGTATTGGAGCAGCCATAGGTCTTCTCGGGCGAGCTGTCGAACGTATACCCCAGCGCCGGAACGTCGATCAGCACTTGATCGAGAAGTGCTTGCGAGGCTGCATTCGCATCCGCTCCATTGGTGAAGAGAAAATCGGTTGGAGCGTCGCAGCCACTGAATACGCCTACACATGTGCCTTCCGAGAAAGTCACGTTATAGGATTTGCTGCCGACGATAACGCCACTGGCACCGAGCAGTGTTCCGGTATACCGGATGGGGAGCCTCTCGATATCGACGAGATGCAAAAGCGCCTCACCGTCCTGAAATCACTGAATGTGAAATCAATCGAATCTTCGATTCGTAACTAACTGAGGATTTAACCGTGAAAATATTAGTTGCTATTTTAATGTTCGTTCTGCTGGTCTCTACGGCACATGCGAAGACACTCACCATTGCCGTTGATATCTCCTCATCCAACGCCCTCGTATCCTCAAAGGAATTTGCGCGTAGCGCAGGAAAATATGTGCGCGAGCAGGTCGCCAAGTTGGAAATGGGTGATGTGGTTTACATTCGGCCTATCGGCGACCGCTCCATGGCGAATTTCAAAGTGGAGACGATAAAAATTGATAGACGTATGCGGCCTGATAAAGCCGCCGCCGCCGTGGGTCGGTATATCGAAGACCTTCCCAATAAACCCCATGAAGGCTCGGGAGCTACTGAGCTGATTGCTTTCCTGGAGTTCACGCAACTTGATTGCGCCAATAACGGGCAAGCATTAATTCTCACCGACGGTGTCGAGTCCTCAGAATACCTCAGCGGCGATAAATTTCTTGCGGGCAAGCCTCTACCTAAGCCGCAAGAAAATCTTCTCTCCGGTTGCACCATAACTATGTTGGGTTTCGGCCAGAGCGTCGATGGTCAATGGCCGCCGCAAGCAATCAAGGCAATGCGGGCAAGCTGGCAAACCTGGATGAAAGCAGCAGGTGCCACTTTCAACCCCATCATTAACCTATAGGAAGCCGCAATCATGTTTGGTAATTCATCCGCCAAAACGGGCGGCGTTGCGAAAGCTGTGTCGGCACTCGGCACGGCGGTGGGGATAGGCGTAGCCATCATGAGTGCGCCGCTCGTATACGCCCGTACAAGTCACTGGCTCCACACCTACTTCTTCGGCTACGTGAAGGACACGGACATTACTTTGATAATTGTCTGGCTTATGCAGGGAATTTTCTTCTTCGTTATTTTCGCCGCCGTTTCCATGATCCTGGGTTTTATCCTGATCTGGATTCTCGCGCGATTTGCCGCCAAGACGTTGGGGTAGAAGCAATGAACGAATTCAGCTATGAAGAGATGCGCTATGGCGCGGCCTGCTGGTCAGAAAGGCGCGATTTAGACCGCGCTGGACTATTCCGTCCAAATGGTGTTTTCGTCGGCTTTGGCTATGGGCAGCCCATTTTCGTTGATGGGGATTCTCCGGGCTCTCTTTTTGGTGGTGCTGGAGTTGGGAAATTAACGACACTTATTGCGTATATTCTGTGCGGCATGCGCGTCGGCAAGAAGAGCTGGTACGCACCACCCCGTATTTTCGTGAACGATCCGCGCGGCGAGCTTGCAGCTATATCGATTCAAAATCAGGTGAGACTCGGTAAGGCTGCGTACTGCATAAATCCGTTCGGGCTTCACGGTCTGCCGAAACATCGCGTCAACCCTTTCGATCTGCTACGCAAAAATTCAGTAACTTTTCATGCAGACGTAAAAATTCTTGTAAACGATCTCATACCACTTTCGCAAAGCGCCAATGCGGAGTATTTCGAGCTGCGGGCGCGGCAATGGTGCGAAGCCTTGACCAAGTTTCTGGTATTTACTGAAGGTCGCGCGACCATGCCCGGCCTCTATGATCTCGTAAATAACATCGAAGACCCGCGTGCCTGGCCTGCCATTGCCGAAGCCATGCTGGGCTTTGATGACCCGGAAATTAAGCGCACCGCGATTGAAATCGAAAGCAAGCGAAGTGAGGCTCCAAAAGAGCATAGCGCTATTATGGGCGAGATTTTCAAGAGCCTCGGCTTTCTCTCGGACCCTGTTATCCGCGAGACCTTGAGCGATTCGGATTTTTCGCTCGAAGTTCTGTGCAAGCAGGCTTGCAATGTCTACAACATGATCCCGGCAGAATATGTTGAAATTCTCGCGCCGATGAACCGTGCCATCGTCGGTGCCGCCATGCTCTACAAACAACGCCACCCCTCCTCGCCGCGTGTTTTATTCGTTATAGACGAAGCATCATCCCTAGGGCGATTTGAGTCATTGCTCCGTGGTTATACCTACGGACGTGGTATGGGCATACGCGTCCTAAGTGCCTGGCAGGACATCTCGCAGATTGCTCGAAGCTACGGAGCAAATGCCGTTTCGAGCTTTTTAGGTAGCTCTCAACTGAGACAGTTCATTGGTGTGCGAGACCTCGATACAGCCAAAATGGTTTCTGCCATGCTCGGCAGCCAAACGCTCGAATACGATATTGAGATTGAGCAGTTGGCCGCGCATCGCAACAAGAGTCAAATATTGCGCGAAATGCTTTCGGGCGAAGACCCTATTGAAGCGGGTCTCAATTACGCCTATCAATCACGCGCCGCGCAAAATCGCATGAAGCAAGGCCGCAATCTTCTCAATCCCGACGAGATTCTAAATCTGCCGGAAGATCGGCAAATTCTCTTTATCAGCGGGCTCGGATTGATGCCCATTCTCGCCCACAAATACCCGTATTTCACCAGGCCCGAAATGGCTGGTGGTTACATGCCCAATCCCTACCATCCGCCAAAGGACAGTGTGCGCGTTGCGACGCGCTTTGGAATGCGGACACGAAAAGTCATCACAGAGCCAGTGCCGAAGAAATATGCGCATCTGCCGCAGTATGCCTCGGGTTTCTGGTCTTATATCGAGGGCTATCGCCATGAGTGAGCTTCGCGAATTGGAACGAGCAATCGAGAGGGTGTTTTCGCATGAGCCGGACTGCACGCCAGAAAACCAAGACCACGAGAGCGTAGATCATGAGCATGACGCGCACGATGATGGCCGAAATTCGGATAAAGAAAAAGAGCAGGAAGGAAAAGAACAAAAGCACCCAAAGCTTAACGAACTAAAAAAAGCGCTTCTAGCGGTACGCGGTGTCGCCGCCATCGCAGCGCACCGCGCTCATGCCGCAGGCCATCATCTCAAGGATTTATGGGATCACTCACGATAGCAGGATCAATCGATATAAATTTGTCCGGAGTGATTCCGGAAATAATTGAAAGATTGCAACTAAATTTCGTAAACCGGGAAAAAATTTTACGCCTTGTTCAGATTCTGCGGTGCAATATGTAAAGAGGGGATGATTGTGGACAGCGAAAATAATTTAGATAACGAAGGTATTAAATCTAAATTTCAGAAATCTGCAGACGAAGCGTATAGCCATTTACCGCCTTTCGACCCTGCCGATTACAAAGATGAAATAGCAGGGTTCGATCTGACGGAGCAGCAGCAGGAAGAGTTTCTGCGCACCCTTTGGCACATCATGGCGGCCTTTGTCGATTTAGGTTGGGGAGTAAGCTCACTTCAAAATGTGCTTCCGGGGCTTGCACAACTCTCCGAAAATTGCGAGATTCTGGAGATAGAAGACAATATTACCGCAGAGGATTTTAACGGCGCCGCTAGAGATAGTGCGCCAGAGGGAGAACAACCGCCATGAGAGATAGCGAGAACAAAAAAGCCGTAGCGTACTGTCGAGTTTCGAGTTCTAAGCAATTGCGCGAAGGTGATGGCTTGAATTCTCAGGCTACGAGATGTCACGAATACGCCAAATACAAAGGCTACGAAGTGGTCGAAGTATTCAAGGATGATATGTCGGGCAGTATGATCGATCGTCCGGGTATGAAAGCGATGCTGGCGCACCTGCGCAAATACCGGCGCAATCCGCAAGTGGTCATCATTGACGATATTTCGCGCCTCGCGCGCGGGTTAGAGGCGCATCTCCAATTACGCGCGGCCATTGCCAGCGCGGGCGGCATACTGGAATCGCCCTCCATTGAATTCGGCGAAGATTCCGATTCTGTCCTCGTCGAGAATTTGCTCGCCAGCGTGTCGCAGCATCAGCGCCAGAAGAATGGCGAGCAGACAAAGAACCGTATGCGGGCGCGGGTCATGAATGGTTACTGGGTATTCCAGGCTCCGATAGGCTTTCGTTATGAGCGCAAATCGGGTCATGGCAAGCTTCTGGTGCGCGATGAACCCCTTGCCTCGATTATTCAAGAGGGGCTGGAGGGCTATGCCTTGGGGCGTTTTCAGCTACAGGCCGAGGTCGTGCGGTTCTTAGAGACGCACCCCGATTATCCGCGCGATAGTCGCGGCCTCATTCGCAATCAGCGTGTGAACAATCTTCTCACCAATGTCGTTTATGCGGGCTACATCGAGGTGCCAAATTGGGACATCACCCTGCGTAAAGGCCATCATGAAGGTCTTATCAGTTTCGAGACCTTCCAGAAAATTCAGGAGCGGTTGAAAGAGCGAGCACCTGCACCTGCGCGCAAAGACATCAATCTGGATTTCCCATTGCGTGGAGCGGTCGTATGCGGTCACTGCGACACCCCCCTCACGGCCTGCTGGTCGTCGGGACGCTCTGCACGCTACGCCTATTATCTATGCCCCAAACGCGGTTGTGAGAGCTACGGGAAATCGATCAAGCGTGAAACGATCGAAGGGGAGTTCGAAGAACTGCTGCGCGCCATGCAGCCGACCAAGAGCCTTTTCAACACCGCTTACAAAATGTTCGCGAAGCTGTGGAGTCATCGTATTGCGACGGCGGAGACGAGAACCCGCTCGCTCAAAAGTGAGCTGATGAAAATCGAGAAGCAGGTTGACCAGTTTTTAGACAGGATCGTGGATGCCGACACGCCATCGGTGATTACGGCTTTTGAGAACCGCATTGGTAAACTGGAGGCGGAAAAGATCGCTCTGGCCGAAAAAATCGCCAATTGTGGTCGTCCGCTCAAAAGCTTTGACCAAACAGTTAGAACCGCCTTCGACTTTCTTGGAAACCCCTTAAAATTATGGCTTTCCGAGCGGTTTGAAGACAAACGAATGGTGCTAAAACTCGCATTTGCCGACAATCTGGCTTACGTGCGAAATTCAGGTTTTAGAACCGCCAATCTGGCTTTACCTTTCAAGGCTTTAGCGGATTTTTCCAGTGGTAATTTAAAGATGGTGCGCCCGGCGGGATTCGAACCCACGACCCCTGCCTTCGGAGGGCAGTACTCTATCCAGCTGAGCTACGGGCGCGTATTAGAGAAGCCTGATCGGCAAGAGAGCTAGCCGCATGGCGGGCGCATGATACCGGGCGGCTTGGGCGACGTCTATCAAGACCCTACTATGCGGTTGGTTTTAGCGGCGCGATCTAGCTATAATTCGCGCCAGTTTTTGCCCGCCCACCTTTATCCGCCCGGCGCGGTCCGCGCAGCAACGAGAGAGCCAGAGGATTTATACGTGAAGAAATCGATGTGGAAACAGACCGTTGGATTAGTCGCCGTATTGGGTCTAGCCGCCATGAGCCTCTCCAGCTTTGCGCTAACCGATAAACAACTGCAAGACGTTAAGGCACGCACCAAGCCGGTCGGCAGCGTCTGCCTCGAGGGCGACAGCACCTGCGGCGGCGCAGTAGCGGCAGCCGGCGGCAAACCGAAAACCGGCGAAGAGGTCTTTAACGGGACCTGTATGGCCTGCCACGGCACCGGCGTTGGCGGGGCACCCAAGTCCGGCGATAAAGCCGCCTGGAAGGATCGCATAGCCCAGGGCGCCGCCACACTCCACACTCATGCGCTAACCGGTATCCGCGCCATGCCGCCGAAAGGCACTTGCGCGGCCTGCTCGGACGACGAAGTTAAAGCAGCGGTCGACTTCATGGTCGCGCATAGCAAATAACACGTTACCGCCCAATAAAAAAAGCCGCTTAGTAGCGGCTTTTTTTATTGTCTTGCGAAACTTCAACCAGCTTCCGGCGGTTCGCGCTTTCGCAGCACAACCGCATTGCGGCGCGTGCGATGGCGGATATTGAGCACCTCGACCGCCAGCGAAAATGCCATCGCAAAGTAGATATACCCTTTCGGCACTTCGATGCCCATACCCTCGCTGACCAATGTAACGCCAACCACCATCAGAAAGCTCAGCGCCAACATTTTTAATGAAGGATGACGCTCAATAAAATCGTTTATCGTTTTTGCCGCGAACATCATGACCGCGACCGCCAAAATAATTGCGATGACCATCACCATCAGTTGCTTCACCATGCCGACCGCGGTGATTACCGAATCCAGCGAGAACACAATATCGATCAAGGCAATTTGCACCAGCGTGGCGAGATACGCAGCCTTGCGCGGCGAGCTGCTGGTTTCGCTTTCGCTGTCGCCCTCCAGGCTCTCGTGAATTTCGGCGGTGCTTTTCCACAACAAAAACAAACCGCCGCCGAGTAAAATTAAATCGCGACCGGAGAGATGATGAGACATTATGGTGAGGATCGGCTCGGTCAAACCCATGACCCAGGTCAGCGATAGCAACAATAAAATGCGCGTCAACATCGCCAGACTTAAACCGAGTAACCGCGCCGATTGCTGCTGCTCTTTCGGCAGACGGCCGACCAAAATCGAAAGAAAAATAATATTGTCGATGCCGAGTACAATTTCCAATGCAGTAAGCGTGGCCAATGCTGCCCAGGCCTGGGGATCGGATAACCATTCCATCGCGACAATTCCGCTCGACTAAGAAGCTCGGCAGTATACGGGAGCCATTCTCAATCGAGTAGGTTTTTAAGCCCAGCCAAGGTGGCATTCGCACGCTGCTTGCTGACCGCTGGGTCGGCGCCTTCGCGCCCCTCCCATTCGACATCCTCGTCCGGTAACTCATCGAGAAAACGGCTCGGCGCGCAATTAAGAAAATCGCCGTATTGCTTGCGCTTGGCGCAAAAACTCAACGTTAGCGTTTGACGCGCGCGCGTGATACCGACATAACAGAGACGACGCTCCTCTTCGATGGCATCGCCTTCGATACTGTTGCGATGCGGCAGAATATCTTCCTCGACGCCGATCATATAAACATGAGGAAATTCGAGGCCTTTGGCCGCGTGCAACGTCAGCAGCTGCACTTTATCGCCATCGTCGTCATCCTCCTGGCGCTCCATTAAATCGCGTAAAACCAATTTCGCGATCGCTGCCTCGATGCTGTCGTCGTCATTATTTTCATCGGCGCGCGTCATGGCATTTTGCAAGCTGTCGACCAGCGTCATTACGTTGGCCAGGCGACGCTCCGCGACCACCGGGCTCGAGCTGTTTTGATGCAGCCAATCCTCGTACTCGATATCGCGCAGCATGCCGCGCACCGCTTCGATCGCATCGTCGCCCTGCATGCGCTGGCGCAATTGCGCCAGCCAATCGGAAAACTCACGCAGGCGAACCAGCGCCGCCGCCGGCAACTGTGTTTGCAAACCGATTTCACTACAGGCGTCGTGCATACTGATGCCGCGCTCGGTCGCGTAGTGACCGAGCGTTTCCAGTGTCGACGTACCGATTTTTCGGCGAGGCACATTGACGATGCGCAAAAATGCGTTGTCGTCGTCGGAATTAATCAGCAGGCGCAGATACGCCATAATATCTTTGATTTCGTTGCGCGCGAAAAACGACGTGCCGCCGCTGATGCGATATGGCACTTGAAAGTGCTGCAGCTTTAATTCGAGTAATTTCGCCTGATGATTGCTGCGATATAAAATCGCATAATCGCGATAGGCGCCGCGGCGGCGCAAATGAAAATCGAGAATCTCCATCACTACGCGCTCGGCTTCGGCATCTTCGTTCGGACAACGCACGATGCGAATCGGATCGCCGGGACCGAATTCGCTCCACAGCGATTTTTCGAATACGTGCGAATTGTTGGCGATCACTTGGTTGGCCGCGCGCAGAATGCGACCGGTGGAGCGATAATTCTGCTCCAGCTTTACTATTTTCAGATGCGGATAATCGGTTTGTAATTGGCTGAGATTTTCCGGCCGCGCGCCGCGCCAGGCGTAGATCGACTGATCGTCGTCACCGACCACGGTCAATCCCTGCTGATTGCCGACTAACAATTTAACTAAATTGTACTGGGCGCCGTTGGTGTCCTGATATTCGTCCACTAATAAATGCCGCACCTGCTGCTGCCATTTAGCAAGCGTATCCGCATCGCTGGAAAATAATTCCACCGGCCGCAAAATCAAATCGTCGAAATCGAGCGCGTTGTAAGCTTTTAATGCGCGCTGGTAACGAATGTAGGCCTGCGCGCACAACATATCGGCGGGATTTTGCGCGAGATCGGCGGCCCGCTCGGGGCTGACTAAATCGTTTTTCCAGCTTGAAATGCGGTTCTGGATAATACCGGCCTGATCCGCCGCACCGCCATGCTCGGCAATCAGTAAATCGCGAATCAGCGCCAGTGCATCCTCCGCATCGAAAATCGAAAAACCCGCCTTGAAACCAAGCTTGCGATGCTCCCTGCGCAGCACATTGAGTCCGAAGGTGTGGAAGGTCGAAACCGTCAAGCCCTTGGCCGCAGGGCCTTGCACCAAGGTTGCAACGCGCTCGCGCATCTCGCGCGCGGCTTTATTGGTGAAGGTAACGGCGGCGATATGCCGGGCGGAAAGGCCGCAGCGCTCGATCAGATAGGCAATTTTGCGCGTGATAACGCTGGTTTTGCCGCTACCGGCGCCCGCCAGCACCAACAGGGGGCCATCGATGTAATGCACGGCTTCGCGCTGGCGGGCGTTGAGGGTTGTCACGGCATCATTAATCGGCAAAAGGGCGGCGATTTTAGCAGCGCCCGGCCACCTAACCCAACGAAGTGCAATTTTATTTTTGAGCAGGTATAGAAATAGTCTCAAATATTGGTTATAACACACTGAATTAAATTAAAAATTAAAGAAAATGACAACTTGGGTGGAAGTGCGGCGATGGAGCGATACAAGCGCACCGATAACAACGAAGGTAACAGCTAACATGCCCGATGCTGCGGTCCGCATCCTATTGGTCGATGCCGAGCAAGCAGAGTACATGCTCATTGCGCATCTGGCCGCCGCAATTCGCCCCAATCTACACCAGGTCAGTTGGTGCAATCGCCTGGATCTGGCGTTGGATGCCATGTTATCCGGCGAATACGATGTCGTTCTGCTCGATTGCCAGCACGATTTCGAAGCCGCCCGCGAACTGCTCATCGCTGCGGTGGACGGCGGCTGTACGGCGCCGATCGTAGTGATGAGCGATGTGCTCAGCCCGAATATCGACGCGAGTGCTATCACCGACGGCGCCGCGGACTATTTGCTTAAGAGCCTGCTCGACGCCCAGGCGCTGGAGCGCTGCGTGCGTTATGCGCGCGAGCGCAAGCGGGTCGAACAACGCCTCGCACGCCAATCGCAACACGATCCGCTAACCGACCTGCCCAATCGCTTCCTGTTTCGCGATCGCCTCGAGCGCGCGATCGAGCGCTCCGCGCGCACCGCGGGCAAGATGGCGCTGCTGCATATCGATCTGGATGGCTTTCGCCGCGTCAACGAGTCGTTCGGCCATAGCGCCGGCGATCAACTGGTACAGCTGATGGCGCAACGCCTGGCGCCGTGCGTGCGCAAAACCGACAGCGTGGCGCGGGTCGGCGGCGACGAGTTCACCGTTGTGCTGGAAGATATTCGCGGCCTGCCCGATGTGGTCGCGGTCGCCAATAAAATTGTCGATGCGATGTCGCAGCCCTACATGATCGATGACACCGCGCTGGTGCTCGCCACCAGTATCGGCATCGCGGTATTTCCGGAGGCCGGCAGCAAGGCCGATACGCTGATGCGCAACGCCGATCTGGCGCGCCTCAAAGCCAAGCAATTGCGCGGCAGCCACTACCACTTCTACACCGAAAAAATGAATCTGGAAGCGATGAGCCAGATGCATTTGGAGTCGGAACTGCGGCGCGCGCTGCGCCGCAATGAATTCGAATTATTTTATCAACCGCGCGTCGAGCTGGAGAGTGGCGAAATTATCGGCGTCGAAGGCTTGATCCGCTGGCGCCACCCCCAGCGCGGACTACTGACGCCGGACGAATTCATTCCACTCGCCGAAGATGTTGGTCTTATCATTCCGATCGGCTACTGGGTTATTCAACAGGCACTGCGCGATCTACGCAATCTGCAGAATTGCAGCCGCCGGCCGCTGGATATCGCCATCAATCTTTCGTTCAAGCAATTGCAGGACGAGAAATTTGTCGAGACCGCCTCGCGCCTGTTGAAGGAGAGCGGCATCGATCCGCACCGCGTCGAATTCGAGCTGACCGAAACCGCGATTCTGGTGAATGCCGAACAAACTTATACCGGCATGCTCGCGCTTTCGCAGCTCGGAGTTACCTTTTCGCTCGACGATTTCGGTACCGGCTATTCGTCGTTCGCGCATATTCAACGACTACCGATCGCCGCTTTAAAAATCGATCGCAGCTTCGTGCGCCATCTGCCCACCGATGCGGACGACGCCATTATCGTTAAGGCGATCATCAATTTGGCGCACAGCCTGCAATTGCACGTGATCGCGGAGGGCGTCGAAACATTGGAACAGGTGCAGTTCCTCTGGCAGAATCACTGCGATCAGGTGCAGGGCTATTATTTCAGCCCGGCGGTGGCCACCGAGCATCTGATCATGATGCTGGAAGAAAAAGCACTCGCCACAATGTAACCCCGCTGTATCGTCGTCGCTCGCCTTCACCGTTCAAACCGCGTTTATCGATAAACGTCTTGCGCAAACAAATCGACGCATTGCAATCGGGCTCGTATCATATCGAGACGATTAAATTTAATAGCAGCGGAGCACAACGACGATGGACTGCTTGTTTTGTAAGATCGCGCAGCAACAAATCCCGGCCAATATCATTTATCAAGACGAGCAGATCGTTGCATTTCGCGACATCAGCCCGCAGGCGCCGGTGCATGCCCTGGTGATTCCGCGCCGGCACATTACCACGCTGAACGACCTGCAGCCCGCCGACGCCGATCTGCTCGGCCAGATGATACTTACCGCGCAGCGTATTGCTGCGCAGGACAATATCGCCGAATCGGGTTTTCGCCTGGCAATGAATTGTAATCGCGACGGCGGTCAGACCGTCTACCACATCCATCTGCATGTACTGGGCGGCCGCGCGATGCATTGGCCGCCGGGTTAATCGGCAAGCATCAGTGAAGCGGTGCTGCACACCGAAAAAAGGCAGACAAAAGACAGGCAAAAGAAAAAGCCGGGCAAGCCCGGCTTTTCTACAACAAAATTGACATCCTCTGTCACGCCCGGTTCCCTGTGAGCGTTTTGAACACATCCGTGTCAGTGCCTATTCTCCACAATGCGCGCGCAGACACCAGCAGACTCTACCGCCACGCGGTGTGAGACATCTCGCACAACCGTTCCGCACTGTGGCGGAATATGCGGGCCCACTTCGGCAACGATTAAACATCATGCATCGAGGTCGGGGATCAGCATAGTGCGCACGCGTTGAATACTGTCTTTCAAGCGCAGTTTCTCCTTTTTCAGGCGGCGCAACAGCAATTGGTCCTGGTACGGAAATAGCTCCAAACCTGCGATCTCTTCATCGAGGGCGCGGTGCCTTTCCTGCAATGCAGTCAATTGCGTATGCAGCGGGTCTTCGAAATCGGTCATAAAAGCTAACGTCTTTGATTGAAATTAATAAGGATAGATAACCCGCTCAAACCGCACCCAGCTGACTATCGACAAACTGCTTAATGACCTGCCGCCCAGCGAGGTCGATATCGGTAAATTCGATACCGCAACGGTAACCGTGCTGCTCCGCCGCGGCACTGACGATACGCGCGTACACCTCGCTACTGCGATTGCCCAGCAATTGTAGCGACAGGGACATTTTGATTTCGCCGCTGGCCGGCAGCTCGACCGGACTTATCATCCGCAAGCCGCGATAGCCGAGATCGATCACTTGCGCGCAATGCAGATCCGACGCCGCATCGCCGGCTCGTCGAAAATAACAGGGGATTTGCACCAATACCCGCGGACTATTGCGCGACTCGCGGCGCGGCACCGCCAGCGGCCGCGGTCGCGAAGTGCCCAACAATTCATAAATCGTCACGGGCATATGGCGGCTACGCACGCGCAGACTGCTGGCCTCGCCGACCAAAATCAGCTCGCTCATCAAGCGATAGCTACTCTCGCCGATCAATACCTGGCCGCGCAAACTTTGCGCGGCGATACGCGCCGCCACCGCCGGAGCATGGCCGAGCAGGGTATAGCCGCGATAGCCGCCGATCTCCGCCGCGCCCAGCAATACCTTTCCACTATTGACGCCCACTGCCATGTATAAAACGGGCAGCTCCAACGTTGCGCTATGGCGCTCGCAGCGCGCCATAGCTTGCTGCAATTCGACGGCACAGGCCAACGCGCGCTCGGCATGATCGGGCTGCGACTTTGGCGCGCCGAACACCACCGTCAACACCGATCCGGCGAATTGGTAGATATTGCCCTCGTGGCGCTCGATGACTGGCTGCAACGTACCTAAAATAAGCTGTAACAGCTCGGCGACCTTGGGTGCTGGAAATTGCTCGACCAACAACTCTAAACCACGCAGCTCGGCCACCAGCACAGTAGCCGGCCGCAGCGAAGGCACCGGCGGCAGCGGACCGGTAGCGCCCAGCAGATTGCCGACACGCTTGCGCAATTGCGCTTCCGTGGCGGGCCGCGCCGCCAGTTCTGGCAGCGCAGCGCGCACCTCGATCAGCAGGCGCTCCAGCAGTTTATTGTTGGCGTCCAGCCCACTCGTCATAACTCGACCTACGCGTTGGCCTACAGTGCACCACTAATACATGACAATCGAAGCGCCGCTTAACTGGCGAAGAGATTAGTGCAGGCAGCATTGCGCAAATGTTCGGCCACTCCCGCATGGGCACGGCTCTTCGCGGCCCACGGCCTGCATCGCCGCAAAACTTTGCTCCACATTCCAACGCCAATCGCCGGCAAACCATTGGCGATGCACAGCGTAGTATTCGTCGAGCAATTGCTGAAACTGTAAATAAGCGGCCACTAAGCTATCGTCGTTGTCCTCGCTGGCCCAATCGACGATATCGCCCTCGACAAACGCGGCCGCCCAATCCAGCGTCGCCGCCACCTGCTCGTACAAGTTATCGTCGTTGAGATCGTCGAGCGCCACCAGCCAGAGATTCTCCAAATACTGGTGGCCGATCAGAAAGCCGTCGCACCATCCCGCCAGCGCGGCCACCGAGCAGGCGCCGCCCTCGCCGACCGCGGGGCGATAGCGCTCCTGGCGGGCGGCTTCGTCGATGCCCTGGGATAGCTCAATCAATAGCTGATAGAAGGCCTTCGCCTCGGCGGCATCGTCGAACTGTGGCTCATCGCTGAGCCAAATCAGCTCGAACCACTCGGCGGGTTTGATCGGCTCGGGGGAACAAACCATGGCATACAGCAAGCCCTGGATCTGTTGATAATCCAGCACCGCATCGCGCTGACTCAAGTGATTGAGAAATCTGAGCAGGGCCTGTTCGTTGTGTTTTGCAAAATTCAGCATACGGCGCGTTCAACCCCTCGCTAACGTCCGCATGTTAACGCGCAGCCGTGGCAAACGCTACGCCCGGCGTCGATTCGACCGGCGCAAAAAGCTCCTCTACACTTCGCCTTAGCGCAGGTTTTCTGCAGCCCCAAGTGGTATCTCCCAACCGTCCATGACTAACTACCGCGACACATCGACCCGCCCCTCGCTGCAATCGCCGTGCGTACGCAACTGCTGCCTCGATGAAAACGATGTATGCCTGGGCTGCGGCCGAGCGCTGACGGAAATTCTGCATTGGCACGAGGCCTCGACCACCGAGCGCGAAGCTATTCTGGAGCGCGCCAGCGCGCGCCGCGGACAGCGATAGTCCGCAACAACGCAACAACGCAACAACGCAACAACGCAACAAAGATGGTCTGCTGCAATGGGCGCACTTCAAAGAAGTGCTCGCGATCGCTGCCAGACGGCTGCCGAAAGTGTGAACAAGTTCCGCAATTACTCGTTGCCGATAGAACACGCCACGCAGTAAGGTTAACCCATCGATTCCAAGCGCCGCGTGGTTTTAATAAACCGAAAAAACCACACACGCAACGCGGCGACGAAATTTTTATTTAAGTTTTAGGCACCACCCTCGTCCAACACCCCCACCCTGTGTGGACGAGGGCTTTTTACTATCCGTCTTTTACTACCCGCCTTTATCGCTCCCTGTCCTCCATTCACAAACTTTTATTTAGAGACACTGCGTTACGGCGCCAAAACGATCGAGTCGGATTTCCTGACGGTGATCGGCATCGAGAATAAGCCGGTGGGCTCCAGCGTGGCGCTGAGTTCGTAACTGATTTTGTCGCGCGGCTTGGTCAGCATATCTTTAATGAAGCCGAAACCACTCAACAGACTGATCGTTGCCGGCACCGTGTATTTGGCACTGCCGCCGGCGGGAACTTCAAAGGGCTCGCGATTGACGCCGCTCACCAAATCGCGACCATCCAGTCTAATGCGGTACTGAATGGCATTTAATTTAAGTGCCATATGGTTGGGGTTGGTGATCATTAAATCGACCATCACCGTTTGGTACAGACCATCGCCCTGTCCCGCATGCAAACCCACCAACGACACCTCGGGATCGGAAAACTCATTGCCTAGCAAACTGCAGGCACCGAGACCTACAAGCAGGACCAGCAGCGCGACATAGCGTAAATAGATGCTCACGGCAGCGGCACCAACTCGATTTCGACGCGTCGATTTTGCGTGCGGCCACTCTCGGTATCGTTGCCGGCCAGCGGGTAGCGTGGACCGTAACCGGCGGTGCGAATGCGCGCTGCGGCGACTTGGCGGGCGACGAGATAACTACCGAGACTTTGAGCGCGCCGCTCAGACAATTGCTGATTGTGCTCGAAGCTGCCGGTGCTATCGGTGTAGCCTTTGATGTCCACCACGGTTTTACCGTACTCCTTCAAGACCAGCGCCACATTGTCCAACACGCCGGTAAAATTGGCCTGAACCTGCTCGCTATTCAGCGCGAATGCCAGTTTGCCCGGCACAATCAGCTTGATGGTATCGGCATTGCGCTGCACGTGTATGCCGCTTCCGACCAATCGTTCGTTCAGCACTTTTTCCTGCCGATCCTGATAATAGGCAATACCACCGCTGGTCGGCGCACTCGGCACCGCACCGGTGGCCGGAGCTGGCGGCGCTGGCGGTCTATCGAGGTTCTTGGTATTAACCGGGGCGCTGCCGGCATTGCCAGGCTTTGCCGCACTGCCAGCTTCATTGACGGGCGGTCTCGGTTTCTGTGTATCCTGCGGTGGCTCGATGGCGCAACCGGCGATGATCAAAGCGGCACTTAACAGACAGGTTGGCAGTCGACGCGAACTCAACATCTAAACTTCCTTAATAAATTACGCCACCGAAGCATTGAACCAATCGACCCGGAAGCGCTATCGGTTTGCTGCTGGCGCCGCTCGAGTCATCTTAGTGTATACCGCAACGGCAAATTTGCCGTAGACGAGTCGACAACTGCGTTTTAAATGTGCAGCGCGCGATCGAACCCTCCATTCAGCACCGGTTCAGGCACTACCCGCTACGCTTGCCAGACATCAAAATTGGAGATCGCTATGCGCAGCGTCGTTGCCTGCAGCTTCGCAGTGCTGTTTGGCACCGCTAGTACGTTGGCAATGAGTGCGCTGGCGATGGCGGCGGACTATTCCGATGACAACGATATGTCGTACGCGCGCGTTACCCAGGTGGCGCCGATTTACGCAATCGCCGCTTACGATCGCGGCCTGCAGCGCGAGGACGGCTACCGGCGCGTCTATGCCGATCGGCGGTTCTGCGCAACCGTCGCCGATGGGGCGTATCGCGAAGAAGTGGTAGCATATCGCGTCTATTATCGTTATCACGGCCATGATTTAGTGCGCGAAATGGCTTACGATCCAGGTTCATTGCTGAAAGTACATGCCAATATCGAAACGGATGATTAATTTGCCATGTCTATGCGCCGCTCATTTTTAATCGCCGCTTGCGTTGCGCTGCTGCCGACGCTCGCGAGCTTTGCGCATGGCGATCCACGCCGGGACCGCGACGAGCACCCGCAACGCCCCATGCGCGAAGCGATCGGCGAGGTCGAGCAACATTATCGTGGGCATGTCGTCAACGTACAATCGCTACGCAGCAATGACGCCAATGCCAGCGACGAAGATATGTACCGTATGCGAGTACTGCAACGCGACGGCCGTGTAAAAACAGTGACAGTGCCCGCCAATAAGCAGCGCCGTTAAATATCATCCAAAACTTTCCGGCCTGAATACCTATATCCGCACCTCTCAACCGGAAAGAGCCCTCAAAGCGATGGTGTTTATAAAGCGATAGAATCGGCAAAGCGGCGGCACTTAGATAAAACGGCAGAACTTACTAAGCGAAAATACCCACATGCGATTATTACTGGTCGAAGACGAAGCACCGCTACGCACGCAGTTGGCTCAACAGTTGGAACAACACGGTTACGCGGTCGATTGCGCCGGCGACGGCCGCGAAGCGCTCTATCAAGTACGCGAATTCGATTACGATTTGGCGGTCATTGATCTCGGCCTGCCAGTCATCGACGGCCTCAGCGTGATTCGCAGCATTCGCGAACAGCAAAAACGCTTTCCGATTTTAGTGCTGACGGCGCGCGGTCGCTGGCAGGATAAAGTCGAGGGGCTCGAGGCCGGCGGCGACGATTATGTGGCCAAACCGTTCCATATCGAAGAAGTGCTGGCGCGCCTCAACGCGCTACTGCGTCGCAGCGGCGGTTTTGCCAGCCCGCTGCTGGAGTTTGGTCGGCTGGCCATAGATACGGCAAAGCAGGAAGTGCGCGTCGATACCAAAGCGATCGAATTTACCGCGTTCGAATATAAGGCGCTCCTGTATCTTGTACATCATCATGGTCAGGTTGTTTCCAAAACCGAATTGACCGAGCATCTGTACGATCAAGATTTCGATCGCGACAGCAATGTCATCGAAGTGTTTATCGGCCGGCTGCGCAAGAAGCTCGATCCCGATCAAACGTTGAAACCGATCAGCACCATACGCGGGCGCGGTTATCGGTTCGAGCTGGCGAGTGCCGCGGATGTTTAATCGCTGGCTGTTACGCATACAGCGTAATCTGCAGCAAATTTCCGCACCCAATTCCATCGCGCGCCGGCTGTTGATGGCGAGCCTGGTCATACTGCCGCTCTATCTCGCCGCCACTGGCTGGTTCTTTGCCCGTTCATTCGAAGCGAGTCAATTAAGCTCCGCGCACGATCGCTTGCGCGTGCAGTTTTACGCGCTGTTAGGCGCCGTCGAGTTCGACGCCGAGGGCATTAAAGTAGGCACGCACATCGGCGATCCGCGCTTGCGGCAATTGAACTCGGGGCTGTATGCGGTCGTGCAACACCCGCAAGGCGAGCTGCTGTGGCAATCGCCGTCGAGTGTAGGGCTCGATCTCAATCAGCAGCTGCTCGCGACCGATAACCCGCCACATACCGGTGTCGAGCGTTTCGATACGTTTGTCGATACGATTCCACTGGCGCGCTTTCAGTATCAAACCGTATGGGAGACCGACGACGGTGAAGATATGCCGCTGGTATTTACCATTCTGGAAGATCAAACGGCGCAGCGCAGCGAGTTACGCGCGTTTCTGCGCGAATTATGGTTCGGCCTCGGCAGCGCCGCACTGCTGTTAACGTTGGCGCAGGCGATTATTTTACGCTGGGGCTTGCAACCCTTGCGACAGCTCGCGCACGATCTTACCGATCTCGAACAGGGCCATCGCGCCGCATTGCCCGAGCACTATCCAGAAGAATTGCAAATACTCGCCGCCAATCTGAATCAACTGTTGCAGCGCGAACAACAACAGCGCGAACGCTATCGCAATACCCTGGGCGATCTTGCGCACAGCTTAAAAACGCCGCTCGCGGTGTTGCGGCAGGCGGCGTCGAATACCACGCCCGATCGAACGCTGCTCGACGAACAAATACAACGCATGGATCAGCTGATCAGTTATCAATTGCAGCGCGCGGTATTAAGCAGCCCACACAATCTACAGCAGCGATTATTGCTGAAACCGTTGGTCGATAAACTAGTCAGCACTTTCGCGAAAGTGTATTTTGAAAAAAATCCTGGCTTCACCGTTGCCATCGCCGAGGATTGCGAATGCCGCGGCGACGAAGCGGATTTGCTCGAGCTATTGGGCAATCTACTCGACAATGCCTGCAAGGCTTGCAAGCGCTCGATTAGCATCGTCGCAAATAATAGTGAACGCTGGCTGCTAATCGCCATCGAAGATGATGGGCCCGGCATCGCCGAGGACCGGCGCGCCGCTATCTTGCAACGCGGACAGCGCGCCGACAGCTATGCGCCGGGACAGGGTATCGGCCTCGCCGTTGCAGTCGATATTCTCGACAGCTACGGCGCCGAGCTCGATATCGGCCAAAGTGCCCTCGGCGGCGCGCGCTTCAGTATTCGCTGGCCGGCGCGCTAACCATGCGCATAAATTCAATCGACTTTTTGTAACGATTTTCTAAAGCGACCTTCCACAGCAACTTTTTACGGTGCCTTTTTCTTTATTACAGCAACTTTTTACAGTGGGAAATTAATTATGCCTAAACGCCATCGCTTACCAGCCATAGTAAGCAACACAGTAAGTATCGCGGCAACACTGCTCGCCGCATTGTTGTTTGCAAGCGCCAGCCATGCCGAATTAAAAGGCAGCTATCAACTCAACAAGGGCAAACAAAAACTCGATTTGTATTATGTCGACGATCAACATATGCGCGCCGATCTCGATCAAAAAAGCCAAATCGTCATGAAGGGCAACGAGGTATGGGTATTGAAAAAGCAGGGCGAACAGTGGCTGGCGATGAATGCCGATCAAGTCGGCGTGCTGCTGAAGGCCGCGCAGGCTAAACACCCGCTACCAAACCTGGAGCCTGTCACCTTGCGCGCCACCGAGCGCAGCGAATCGATAGCCGGCTTCTCCGGCCGCATTTACCAGGCCACCAGCGGCGAACATACCAGTGAAGTAACGCTCAGCGACAATGCTCAAGTGTTAGCACTCACCAACGGCTGGCGCAAATTAGCGCTCAAGTTGAGCGAAAATCTCGGCGCCGAACAGGCCGCGCAACTTCAACAAGTTTTAAATACCTTGCCGACACAAGGCATGGGCGGCTTGTTACGCCAGAGCGATCAGTTAGTGTTACTGGCGGTGGACAATAAAATAAAAGCCGCCGATGCCGATTTCCCGGCCGATACTAAGGTCATCGAACTGCCTAAATTTCAGTTGCCGGATTTCAAGTAAAGCGGCACCCGCCCCTGCATCGACGGCTTAATTTATAGCCATAAATCGCTACGCTCTAGCAGACTTTGTCGCGCGGAATAAGCGCGACAAATTCGCAATGTTCCTAGCAAGATCGAGTTCATCCGCTATTATTGGGGTTGATGCTCGCCAGGACCGCGCGGAAATCAAATGGCTAGTGGCCAGTTCGGAGTTTAATGCATGAATGTTTTACTGGGCCTCGCCGTTTTATTTGCGAGCTGTATCGTCGGCTTTTTGTTATCGGGCGGGCACTTAGTCGCGTTGTTCCAGCCTTTCGAGCTGTTGATTCTGATGGGCTCGGCATTCGGCGCCATGCTGGTTTCCAATCCGCTGGCTGTGACCCTCGGCACACTCAAAGCCATCGGCGGACTGCTCAAGCCGTCGCCGTACAAGAAAGAACTCTATTTGGATTTGCTGGCGCTACTCTACGACGTATTTAATAAAATGCGCCGCGAAGGTATGTTGGCGGTAGAGGCCGATATCGACGATCCCGGCGTCAGCCCACTGTTCACTAAATATCCGTCGATCGACAAAATTCACGGCTCGATCGAATTCGTCGTCGACTATCTGCGCGTGATGATGATCGGCAGCATCGCCGGTCACGAGTTAGAAGCGCTGATCGACGCCGAACTTGAAACTCACCATGTCGAGGCCGGCCTGCTACCCACCGCGCTCAGTAAAGTGGCGGACGCCCTGCCCGGCTTCGGTATCGTCGCGGCGGTCATGGGCATCGTTATCACGATGGGCTCGTTGGGCGGACCGCCCGCGGAATTGGGCCATCACGTAGCCGCAGCTCTGGTAGGGACATTTCTCGGTATTCTGTTTTCATACGGCATCTTTGGCCCGCTGTCGACCATGCTCGAACACAAAGTGCGCGAAGAGTCCAAATTTTACGAATGCATCAAGGTATCGCTGATCGCGACCCTGAATGGCGCGGCGCCGCAGATCGCCGTGGAGTTCGGTCGCAAAGTGTTATTCCACTCCGTGCGCCCGACCTATGCGGAAGTCGACGAAAAAGTAAGACAGAAGTGATGCCGAGGCCAGCCGCATGAAAACCTCGATGCAGCCGATTATCGTCAAAAAGAAAAAGGCGGGCGGCCACGGTCACCACGGCGGCTCCTGGAAAGTCGCATTCGCCGATTTTGCCACCGCGATGATGGCGTTCTTTTTGTTGATGTGGTTGATGGCTGCCGCCAACGATCCGCAAAAGAAAGCGATCGCTGGCTATTTCACTGATGTTGCCGGCGGTATGGTCGGCCCCGGCGGTGCGAATACCGGCGTCATTTCCTTCGACCATCCACAATCCTCGCCCGACGAAATGAAGCCACCGCCCATCGTGAAATCCGAGCCCGGCGGCGAAAATACGCAGAGCAACGGCGAGGGCACTAACAATCCCGCTCAAGTGCAACTGAGCGAGCAGCAGGTACGCGAGCAGTTCGAGAAGCAAGAGCAAGAAAATTTAGAAAAACTGAAAGAGCAGTTGGAGCAAGAATTAACCAAGAGCACTTCGGCGCTGCGCGAGTTAAAAGATCAAATAATTATCGATTACACCGGGCTCGGCCTGCGCATACAAATCGTCGATAAAGAACAGCGTCCGATGTTCGATGTCGGCAGTCAACGTCTGCAAAGTTATTCATCGACAGTGCTAGAGGCATTGGCGCCGTTGCTGGATCGCGTACCCAATCATATTTCGATCACCGGCCACACCGATGCCACGCCGTATGGCACCGGTGCCGTGTACTCCAATTGGGAATTATCGGCGGATCGCGCCAACAGCGCGCGCCGCGCATTATTAATGGGCGGCTATCCGGAAGAAAAAATCGTCACTGTGCAGGGCATGGGTTCGGCGGCGCCGTATAAACCCGAAGCGCCGACCGATCCGGTCAACCGTCGCATCGCGATTATCGTGTTGAAAAAAGCCGTGGAAGAAGCGCTGCTCGGCAAGCAAGGCGTTAGCAGCGAGCATGTGCTGGAAAGCGAGGGCGGCGTATTAAATCCGGAGCAATCGACCGACGGCGGGCATCAATAAAACTTCAGCTGACCGGCATCTGCCGAAACATAAAATATACGGCGCCCAATAAACACAATCCCGCCCAGACAAAATCCAGGCGGAATGGCTGCTTCATATAAAATACGGCGAACGGCACGAATACCAACAGCGTGATCACCTCCTGCAGAATTTTTAGCTGCGCCAAATTCAACTCGGTGTAGCCGATGCGGTTGGCCGGCACTTGCAACAGATATTCGAACAGCGCGATCCCCCAACTCAATAATGCGGCGATCCACCACGCCTTATCATTCAAATTGCGCAGATGCGCATACCACGCAAAAGTCATAAATATATTGGAACACATGAGCAATAAAGCAGTTTGGATAATGACCATAAAAATAATTGCCTCGCCGTTTTCAAACTAGCAGTGAAAATTTATCGCCCGTCGAATAACGCTACCGCAGCATAACCCGACGCAAAACTTCGTAGGCCTCGCGCACCGCCAGAAACTGCGCGCCATCGCCGCCGCGATCGGGATGCGCAACCGCGGCGAGACGTCGATACTGCCGCTGCACATCGAGCCAGCTCGCATCGGCCTCGAGCTGCAACGCCAGTAGCGCGGCGGCGCGCCTATCCACCGCGTGGAAGCGCTGCCAAAAGCCATGCAACAAAGCGTTCACTGCAGCGCTATCGGTCGCATTAAGCTGCTGCCAGTCGAGATAATAATCGCGCAGCGCCGTGCTTGCCCCGGCGCTTACCGCGCGGCTCGAAGCCAGCTCGGCACTCGTCTCCAGGACAATTTGCAGCGGCGTTATGCTCAACCAGACGCGCTCTTCGCACCACAACGTATCCTGCAATCGATACAGCGCGTTCATCAGCAGAAAATGTTTTTGAAACAGAAGTAGATCGGGCTCGGCGCTTAACGCAGAAAAATCCACGCCAAGCGCCTCGAGCCGTTTTAATAAATCGTATTCGCTGATGCCCGTCGTCGCTGCGCGCAGCAACTGCAGCACCGCGGGCAACAACGGGTTCAGCGGTTGCTCGGCTGCGCTCATGCCAATTGGCCCTGCGAACGAAACCAGCCGGCGATGCTGTAGCGGTCGACTGCGGCGGGCAACACTTCATGCGGCAGTTCGGCGCTGAGAAAAAATACCGCACTGCCGGCGCGCGGCGCGATGCGCGCGAGTTCGCGATCGCTGCTATCCCACAATATCAATTCGCCGCCATGCTCGGACCGCCAGTCGTCGTTCAAATAACAGACTGTCGATAACACGCGGCGCGGACCGCGCGCGCCGGCGGCGTCCACTCCATCCAAGTTAAATACATCCAGATGACGACGATAAAATGCGCCGGCAGCGTAATGGGAATAGTGCGCCTCGTAGTCGAACAAGCCGAGGTAGAGATGCCGATTCAGCGCGAGCCGCAAGTCCTCCATGATCGCCAAGAATGCATGCTGCGCCACGCTGCCGGCATTCAGCCACAGCGTCGCGTCCGCGCGCACGGCGGTTTGCTGGCGGCGCTGCTGCGCGCGCCCCACGGCCGCAGCGGCAAATTGTTCGCGCTGCGCCGCGATATCGGCGCGCAACGCCGCGACCATATCGATATTGAGGAAGGAAGGACAGTGGTACCAACCTTCGCTGCGCAACGCATCGACTAGCGCCGATATTACCTCTTGAGTCAAACCATTCACCGCCAACCACCCGCCATTGTAGGTCGGGTTTTAACCCGACGTGTCGGACTGAAGTCCGACCTACACAATGATAATGCTGCTATCTTTGCGGGCCGAATTAAAATCAAGCTCCGCAATGGATAGCACGCAAAAGCTAAGCGGTTTTTACCCATCGAGCAAGCACGGCTCACTATTTCTCAGCATTTTGGTCTATCCTTCGCATTTCCCAAGCAGCGACGGCAGTCGATACAATAATGAAAATTCTGGTCATCGAGGACGATCCGGAAATGTGCGATTTCCTGATTCAAGGATTATCGCGCGATGGCCATACGGTGGAAGTCGCGGCCGACGGCAAAGCCGGGTTGGACGCCGCGCAGCAGCAGTTCGACGCCATCATTCTCGATCGCATGCTGCCCGAATTGGACGGCATCGAAGTGCTGCAAGCGCTGCGGCAACGCGGTCAAACCACTCCCGTCCTGATGTTGAGCGCGCTCGGCGATGTCGACCATCGCGTCAGTGGCCTCCAGCACGGTGCCGACGATTATCTGGCCAAGCCCTTTTCGTTTATCGAGCTGGCGGCGCGCCTGGAAGCGCTGCATCGCCGCGACGCCAAGCCCGACAGCACCAGTCTGCAGCTCGCCGATCTCGAGCTCGATCTGCTCAGCCACACGGTCAAGCGCGGCGACCAGATAATCGAACTGTGGCCGCTGGAGTTCCGCTTGCTCGAATATTTATTGCGCAATGCCGGCCGCGTAGTGACGCGCAACATGCTGCTGGAAGACGTCTGGAACCTCAACTTCGATCCGCAGACCAATGTCGTCGAAGTGCATATGAGTCGCCTGCGCGGCAAAGTCGATAAAGGTTTCGCCACGCGCCTCATTCAAACCGTTAGAGGCTCCGGGTATGTCCTCCGCGAATCCTGAGCTCGGGCACTGGTGGCGCAGCTCATCGCTGCGCATCGCCCTGATCTCCGGCCTCAGCATGTGGCTGCTGAATAGTTTGTTGGTGCTGGGGCTCTACGACTTTACGCTGCGCGCGCTGGTCGGCGATATCGGTCGCGGCATCGATGCAAAAATTGAAAAGCGCCTGGCCGGCTGGCCCAAACAATTGCCCAAACACGCCGGCGTCACCAGCTGGCTATACAGGCAATTGGCCGTGGAAATCGCCGATCTGCAGGACTGCGTCGCGCTGGCGGACGCCGACGGCGAATTGCAATTGTCGAATATCAATCGGACCGGCCAACCCGAGTTCCGCTATCGCGAGTTTTATACCGCCACTTTCACTGGCCATCGCTGGCAGCCGCAAAACAGCAGCGGCGAAGGCGCAATCTGCCTGGTGACCGAGCGCATCCTCACCGACGGCGGCCGCCTGATTTACGGCGTGCCATTCGATAGTTATCTGCTCACCATTCAGCAACTGAACAAATTGCGGCTCTGGGGATTATTCCTCACCGCCGCGCTGTCGTTGATCGTGACGCTCTCGGTCACGCTGCGCCAACTGCGGCGCCTGCGCGTTATTTACCAGGCCTGCGAGCGCGTCGCCAGCGGCGATCTAAAACAACGTATCGAAGTCAGCGGCCGCGACGACGATCTCGATCATATCGCCGCCGTCATCAATCACATGCTCGATCAGATCGCGCAATTGATGGACGGCGTGCGCGAAGTCTCGGATGCCATCGCGCACGATTTGAAAACGCCATTGGCGCGCCTGCGCGGTCAGCTCGAATTGCTGTTGAGTATCTCGGAGCGCAGCGACGATGCGATCGATGCCGTCATTGCCGAGGCCGATCAAGTACTGGCCGCCTTCAATGCGCTTTTACGTATCGCGCAATTGGAGCAAGGTACGCGCCGCCAGGCGTTTATTCATTTCGACTTCAACAGCGTGCTGGAGCAAATGCGCGATATCTACGAGGTCGTATTCGCCGACAAGAATATTCATTTTAAAATCAGCAGCGCCCCGCAAGGCGCGCCGGTCTATGGCGATCGCGAGTTATGGCTGCAAACGGTCAGCAATCTGCTCGACAATGCCTACAAATACACGCCGGCCGCCGGCCGCGTGAGCCTCGCACTGACGCTGGAAGAACAAACGCTGCATCTGCAAATCAGCGATAGCGGCCCCGGCATTCCCGCCAACGAACACAAAAATGTCTTCAAGCGCTTTTATCGGCTGGATAAACATCGCAGCCAAAAGGGCACGGGCCTCGGCCTTAGCCTGGTTGCGGCGGTCTGCAAAGTGCATAAAGCCAGTATCGAACTCAGCAATCGCAACGGCCTCGTTATCGACATTCGCCTTCCGCTCGATATGCACGCAGCGACGGCGCCGGGGCCGGTAAACCTCTAACGGCCTCGCGCAGGTACAATTACCTATCAATCAACGTTCGCCATTTCGCGCGCGACGCGTTAGAATGCGCGCCCTACAATTCGCTACCGATTGTCCGTCCTCTTCTCGTCGCTGGAACTTTTAGTTGCCGCGACATGGGCATAGCGTAGCGCCCAAGCAGATGAGAACGATGAGCGAAGCGACTGATTTTTCCAGTCTCGGCCTGCCCGAGTCTTTATTAAACACCCTCACTACACTTGGCTATCAAAAGCCCTCGCCGATTCAGGCGCAGGTGATTCCCGCCTTTCTGGCCGGACGCGATTTGATCGGCCAGGCGCAAACCGGCACCGGTAAAACCGCTGCTTTTGCGCTGCCAATTCTCGCCGGTATCGATAACGCATTGCCGAAACCGCAGGCGCTGGTATTGGCGCCGACGCGCGAACTCGCGATGCAGGTCGCCGAATCGTTTCAGCGCTACAGCGCCAATCTGAGCCGCTGCCGCGTACTCGCGGTGTACGGCGGCCAATCGATGCGCGATCAGTTGCAGGAATTGAAGCGCGGCGTGCAGATCGTGGTCGGCACCCCGGGCCGCCTGCTCGATCATTTAAATCGCAAGAGTCTCGATCTCAGCGCACTGCGCTGGCTGGTGATGGATGAGGCCGATGAAATGTTGCGCATGGGCTTTATCGACGACGTCGAAGCCATTCTGGCGCACACCGGCGGCACGCAACAGACAGCACTGTTTTCCGCCACCATGCCGCCACGCATCAAAAATATCGCCGATCGCTATCTGCGCGAACCCGAGCGCATTGTCATTCCCGCGGCCACCACCACCGTTTCGAATATCGAACAACATGTTGTGTGGGCGCGCCAGCGCGATAAGCCCTTGGCCGTTGCGCGCCTGCTAGCCGCCGAAGATTTCGACGCGACGATTATTTTCACCCGCACCCGCGAAAGCACCACCGAACTGGCCGAGCAATTGGTCGAGTGCGGCTATTCGGCGCAAGCGATCAATGGCGATATGAATCAATCGCAGCGCGAGCAAACCATCTCGCTGTTGAAGGCCGGTAAAATCGATGTTTTAGTGGCTACCGACGTCGCCGCGCGCGGTCTCGATGTCGAGCGTATCAGCCTCGTCATCAACTACGATATGCCGCACGAATTCGATACCTACGTGCATCGCATCGGCCGCACCGGGCGCGCCGGGCGCAGCGGCAAGGCGATTCTGTTGGCCGATCCGCGCGATCGCCGCTCGGTAAAAATGTTAGAGCAGAGCACTCGTCAGCCGCTGCAGGCGCTCGAGTTGCCGACCGATGCCGAAATCAAGCAGCGCCGCAGCAATCGCTTTCGCCAAACGCTGGCGGAAAAGCTCGGCCACGCCGATATGACCTCCTGGCAGCCGCTGCTGGAAGAGTTGCGCAACGAGCTCGGCCAGACCGTCGAGGAATTGGCGACCGGCCTGCTGGCGCTCCTGGCCGATCAACAGGGTCTGAATGCCAAGCTGCCGCCCGCTCCCGCAACGGTTTCGTTCGAGCGCAGCAACGAACGCTTCAGCGAGCGCAGCAGTGGCGATCGTAATTCGCGCGAGCGTAGCAGCGCCGGCACCGAGCGCGGCCCGCGCACCGAGCGTCCGCCGCGCCGCGAGCGCACCGAAAGCACTATCCCGATGGACAGTTACCGCATGGCCGTCGGCCGCGCGCAGCAAATCAAAGTCAGCGATATCGTCGGTGCTATCGCCAACGAAGCAGGCATCAACAGCTCGAATATCGGCCGCATTCAATTGTTCGACGATTACACTATCGTCGACCTGCCGCAAGGCATGCCGAAAGATGTACTGCAGCAATTAAAAAGCGTGCGCGTGCGTGGCCATATGATGAATCTGAGCCGCGCTGGCGCCAGCGAGAACGGCGCTAACCCCAACGCCGCGCCGACCGCCAGCGCCCCGGCGCCACGCGTGCGCCGCGAACGCAGCAAAACGGCGGAAATCGCTGCTGCCCGTGAAGGGCACGGCGAAAAATCCGCGCCGCGCAAGAAAATCGCGCTAAAAGCCTAAGCCAACGCCGGCTGCCGCCGGCGCATCTTTAGGCCCACAATTATTAACAAAAAGGAGGAAACTATGTTCAAGACCAATGAATATTTCGATGGCAAAGTTAAATCCATCGCCTTTCAAGGCGAGCAATTGCCGGCTACCGTCGGTGTAATGGCGCCCGGCGAATACGAGTTCGGCACCAATCAGCGCGAAGTGATGACCGTGGTTAGCGGCGCACTGACGGTTAAGCTGCCGAATCAAAGCGACTGGCAAACCTTTGCGGCGGGCGCTTCATTCGAAGTTGCCGCCAATCAGAAGTTTCAGTTGCAAGTCGCGCACGATACCGCGTATCTGTGCACCTACGGCTAAGCTTCGCGCTCAAGCCCCCCACGCGCGCTTAACCGCTTCGCGTAATACTGTAATTGAAGTATGCCCTCGCCGGGCTCGGGCTTGGCGCGGTTCTTCCCCCGCATTTTCTGCCGTTCACGGCACTTTCGCCGCCACGAGCTCATACCTCCGCTTTTTAAGCGGTCGATCGCCTCCCGACTTCGCAATCGTTGCGCAGTGCTTACACACTTTTTGAACAATCCTTCAGTAAGCTGGTCTTGTCCTGACAACGTTCAGGGATAACGAACATTCTGAGGAAGACATCATGAAACGATTAATTTTGGCATGTGGCCTGGCCGGCGCAATCGCGACAGCAAGCGCGCAACCGCCCGAGCACCCGCCGATCGATCCGCAGCAGCGCGCGGCGCACTTGCAAAAGACTCTGCAGTTGACCGACGAGCAGACCGCCAAGGTAAAAAAGATTTTTGAAAGCAGCGCGCCGCAGCAGCAGGCGCTGATGGATAAATACAAGCCGCAGCTGGAGGCGTTTCGCGCCGACGAAAAGGCTTTGCGCGAGCAGGTGGATGGTCAGATTACCGGCGTATTGACGCCAAAGCAGCAAGAGGCCTTCAAGCAACTGTTGAAGGATCGAGAGAAGAAGTTCAAACATATGCGTGGTAAAGGTGATCACGGTCCGCACGACCAGCAACCGCCACAGTAAATTTTGAAGTCGCCATTGCGGGGGCAACGGAGTTCTGTTGTCCACGCAGTTGCTCTTCTTATTTGAGGCAGAAGACTCCGTGCCAGGAGCGGGGTATGGGGGGTGTCTTTTGCGGCCCCCACTTTCAAAAACAAAGAGGGGAGGCAAGCAACCAAGTAGCCTTGTGCTATCGGCTTAGAAGAACTTGTCGGCTTCACGGATGAATCATGCTCGCAGCCTCGAAGAGAACCACTTCATGTCCCGCAAAAGACACCCCCCACACCCCGCCACCAAGTTCATACCGAGCATCGATTTTGATGACTCAAATGGTTTAGGAAATTAAAACCAAAATTGAGAAAACTGAATCGGATAATCAAACATTTCCAGTGCTTTCCAATACAAACGAAGATTCATCGGCATTGCCCAATAAGCTTTGTAATTGCGGCAGCCATGTTTGCAATTGCGAGCGCAGGGTCCACGGTGGGTTGACGATAAATAAACCGCTGCCGAACATACCGAACTCGCCCTGCGGCTTTTCCACCTGCAACTCGACCCGCAATGCAGGCAATTGCAACGCCATCAGCTTAGCGGGCAAGCGTTGCGCCTCCGTCCGGCTCAACAAGGGATACCAAATCATATAAGTACCGTTGCTAAAACGCTTCAGAGCATCCTGCAAGGCATCGACGACCTTTGCGTAGTCTTCTTTCAATTCGTAGGGCGGGTCGATCAGGATCAGCGCGCGGCGCGGCGGTGGCGGCAATAACGCTTTTAGACCGGCGAAACCATCGCTGGCGGCAATCACTACGCGACGATCCCGCTGCAAATTATCGCTCAACGTTTGCACATCCTGTGGATGCATCTCGAACAGCCGCAAGCGATCGGTCGCGCGCATTAAGTGTGCGGCAAGCCACGGCGAGCCCGGATAGCGCTTTAAATCCGCGCCGTTATTCAGCGCATCGATAGACTCGATATAGGGCTGTAAAAAATCCGGCAGCGCGGCGCGCGCAGCGAATATCCGGCCAATCCCGCGCGCATATTCGGCATTTTTACGCGCCTCAAAGCTATCCAGACGATAAGCGCCGGCACCGGCGTGCGTATCGATGTACCAAAACGGCTTATCTTTTTGTTTGAAATATTCGATTAACAGCGAGAGCACACTGTGCTTCAGGACATCGGCGTGATTGCCGGCGTGAAAGGCGTGACGATAGCTCAGCATGCGAATAACTCGTGAGACTCAAAAAAGATACAAATCGAGCGCGGCGCAGCGCTGCATTTATGCTCGGACGAAATCGCGGAGAGCCGCGCGCCGTTGCGCAAAAAATACTTTCGCATTCAGCATCGGTTCAGCCGTGCGCCCCTATTCTAACAGTGAAAGTAGCGGCTCCATTAAGCGGCAAGTTGCCGATAACAGCAGCCAAACTGTCACTCAGGAGATAGATAGCATGAAAAAGCTCTGGTTAAACGCCCTCACTGCCAGCCTGTTACTCGGCGCTGTGTCGCTCAGCGCGGGCGCGCAGGCTGGAGATCATGATCGCGACCACGATCGCCACGATCATCGCGAATACAATCGCCACTATGACCACCACTACGACCGCCACTACGACGATTGGCGCGGCCACGGCGGTTACCGTCAGGTAGTTTACCGGGAATATCGTCCGGTCTATTACCGCCCGGCGCCGGTTTATTATGCCCCGGTGAGCTATTACCCGGTGCCGGCCTACGGCGCGCATGTCGGCTACCGCGGCGGCGATATTCACGGCTCGATCAGCGTTGGCTTCTAGTCGACGGCCCAGTTTCGGTCATTACCCTGACCCTCCGCGCCACCTTCCCCAAGGCGGCGCGTTTTTTATTGCAACGCTTCTCCCCCAACACTACTTTTCTATTCTAGCGCCACGCTTAACTCCGCCAGACCATTGCTTGCCGCCTGTAACAACAACTCTTTCGCGGGCCGCGCCAACTGTTTGATAGCCGCTTCGCGACGCGAGGCGCTACTGCGATCGTGTCCCTTCTCGATATATACCAGCGCCGCCGGCTTGCGGCCGCGAAAAAACTTGGCGCCGCCGCGCTGTTGCGAATGCTGCCGCCAACGCCGCGCCAGATCGGTGGTGATACCGGTATATAAGAGGTCGTCATCGGCGCGAATGATGTATACCACCCATTGCTTGCTGCTTTCAGCTGTCATCGCTATACCTGGGAGCGCTCGATCATCGATTGTTAAATTCTAACCCGTTTAGCCCTGTCTCCTGGTAGCGCTGCGCGTTAAAGCAGCCGAGGCCCTGCGGCGGGAAATCGTCTCCCCTGTGCTAGAATGCGCGCCTCACCGGCGGCGCCGTCCTCGCAATGCGAACAGCGCACCGAGCTCTTATCCAATCGTTTTACAAGGTTTACGCGCAGTATGAGTTTTGTTATCGGGCAACGTTGGCTCAGTCACGCTGATCCACAGCTCGGCCTCGGTATTGTAGTGGCGGTGGAAACTCGCCGCGTCACTGTTGAATTTCCCGCCGCCGAAGAACAGCGCACCTATGCGCTCGACAATGCGCCGCTCAGCCGCATTATGTATCGCTGCGGCGAAACCATTCGCGCGCGCGACGATCGCGAGTTTACGGTCAGCGCCGTCAACGAATTGCGCGGCATCATGATCTACACCGCCGTCGATGCCGACGGCAACGAGCAAGCGATCGCCGAACAACAACTGAGCGCGCGCGTGCAACTCAGCGCGCCGCTGCAACGCTTGAGCAGCGGACCCAGCGATAATAACGGCGCGTTCGAATTGCGCCTGGCGACGCTGCAGCATTTGCAGCGCTTGCAGCAGGCACCCGCAGCCGGTCTGCTCGGCGCGCGCACCAGTCTATTGCGCCATCAAATTTATATTGCCCAGCAAGTGGCGCAACGCTACGCGCCGCGCGTTCTGCTGGCAGACGAAGTAGGACTCGGTAAAACCATCGAGGCCGGTCTGATCGTGCATCAGCAGTTGCACGCCGGCCGCGCCCGACGCGTTCTGGTGCTGGTGCCGCCCGCGCTGCAACATCAGTGGCTGGTGGAAATGCTGCGCCGTTTCAATTTGCGCTTTGCGCTATTCGATGCCGAGCGCTATGCCGCGCTGGTCGAAAGCGAGGATGGCAATCCATTCGACAGCGAGCAGCTGATATTGTGCAGCATCGATTGGTTGGCCGACGACGCAAGCGCGCAGCGCGCAGCGGTCGCCGCCGCGTGGGATTTATTGGTGGTGGATGAAGCGCACCATCTGCATTGGTCGGAGCAGCAGGTCAGCGCCGATTACGCCTGCGTCGAACGCTTGGCGCAGGTCAGCGCCGGTTTAATCCTGCTCACCGCCACACCCGAGCAAGCGGGCATCGAAAGCCACTTCGCGCGCCTGCGCCTACTGGATTCCGCGCGCTTTCACGATCTCAAAAGTTTCAAGGCCGAAGCGGCCGGTTATGGGGCAATAAATACCGTCGTGCAACAGCTGCAGCACAGCGATCGACTCGATGCCGAGCTGTTGGCACCGCTGCAGACTTATTTTGGCGACGCGGACATTTCCACCGGCGTCGACAAAGACACTTTGATTCAACGGCTACTCGATCGCCACGGCACCGGGCGCGCTTTATTTCGCAATACCCGCGTCGCGGTCGGCGGCTTTCCCGAGCGCCACGTTCACGCGGCGCCGTTGCCGCTGCCATCGCTGTACGCAACATTGACCGATACGTTATATCCGGAGCGCGAAGTCAGCGAGGCGTTATGGTTGAAAGCCGACCCGCGTGTCGAATGGCTCGAGCGCCTGCTGAAAAAAATTCGCCCGGCCAAAGTGTTGATCATCTGCGCGTTCGCCGAGACAGCGCTGGCGCTCGAGCAATATTTGCATCTGCGCGCCGGCATTCGCAGCGCCGCGTTTCACGAAGGTTTGACCTTGATCGAGCGCGATCGCGCCGCCGCCTGGTTCGCCGAAGCCGAATTGGGCGCGCAGGCTTTAGTGTGTTCGGAAATCGGTAGCGAAGGCCGCAACTTTCAATTCGCGCAGCATTTAGTGCTATTCGATCTGCCGCTCAATCCGGATTTATTGGAGCAGCGCATCGGCCGGCTCGACCGCATCGGCCAGGGGCCGCGCATCGATATTCATGTGCCGTATCTCGAAGGCTCCGCGCAAGAGATCTTATTCCGTTGGTATCACGAAGGCATGGATTTATTGCGCCAGACCTTCGCCGCTGGCTACGCGGTGTACGAGCAGTTCGCCGAGCGTTTGCAACAGCAGTTAAAAGCACCGGCAACGGACCGCGCCACCTTTGAAGCATTGCTGGCGGACACCGCCCTGCAGGTGCAAGACACGCGCGCCGCGTTGCTGCAGGGCCGCGATGCACTGCTCGAATTAAACTCCTGCAACAGCGAGCATGCCGACGCACTGATCGAAACGATTCGCGCCGGCGAGCACAGCGCGGAACTGCAAGAGTTCATGGAGCGCATCTGGGATAACTTCGGCGTCGATCACGAGATTCATTCCGAGCATGCGATTGTGATACGACCCTCGGAACAGATGCTGGTCAGCCATTTCCCGGAATTATCCGAGGAGGGCTTCACCGCCACCTTCGAGCGTCGCCAGGCATTGCAACGCGACGATATGGAATTTCTCACCTGGGAGCACCCGATGGTGCAGGGCGCGATGGAGATGATTCTCGGCGCCGAATACGGCAATGCCGCTATCGCGAGCATTAGCGTAAAAGGTTTGACGCCCGGCACGCTGTTGCTGGAAGCGATCTATAGCGTGCATTGCCCGGCGCCGAAACAATTACAGGTCGAGCGCTTTTTACCGAGCACGCCGCTGCGCTTTTTGGTCGATCGCAAGGGCAAAAATCTCAGCGCAGTGTTGCCGCATGAAAAACTCAATGGCTTGTGCAGCAACATTCCGCGCACCAGCGGCCCCGCAATTATCGCGCAGGTGCGCAACGATATCGGCCCGATGCAGGAATACGCCGCGCAATTCGCAGCCGTCCAACTGCCGGAGCTGATCGCCGCCGCGAGCGCAAAATTAAACGAGAATCTCGCGCTCGAAATCGAGCGTTTAGAAGCGCTGCGCAAAATCAATCCAGCCATTCGCGCCGAAGAAATCAATTTTTTCCGCGACCAATTGACCAACGGTTTAGCGGCGATCGAGCAGGCGACTTTGCAACTGCAGGCATTGCGCCTGGTCGTGAACACCTAACTTGTAGATATCTAGTTTGTAAATACCTTTTCGTTAATAAATAGCGCGGAGCGAACGATCATGCAAATCATCGACCTCAATGACGCTCCGCAGCATATTCCGCAACTGGCCGAGTGGCACCACCGGCAATGGTCGTATTTAAATCCGCGGGGCACTATCGAGCGGCGCATCGAAAAGTTGCGCACTCACTTGTGCGCTGCGCCGATTCCGAGCACTTATATCGCTCTAGCAGACGACGCTGCGAACAGCGAACTGCTCGGCTCCGCTTCGCTGGTAGCGCAGGATATGGATACGCACTCGGAATTAACGCCGTGGCTCGCCAGCGTATTCGTGAACCCATCCCAGCGTCGGCAAGGCATCGGCGCAATGCTGGTCAAACGCATAATGTCGGCGGCTCAAGCGGCGGGTGTGACAACATTATCGCTATTCACTCCCGATCAAGAACACTTCTACCGTCAGTTGGGCTGGTCGACCATCGCCACGGAGTTGTATCGCGGCGCCGAAGTAACCATCATGCAAGTGCACTTCGCGCGCCAAGCAACCTCTTATTAAGTTGCTGCGCTCGCTTACAGGCGCCCACTGTTGGCGCGACACTTAATCAGAGCTTCGCTAAATACATCCGCGTAACTCTTCGATGCTGCGGAGCGGCGTTGCATCTTCATAGACTACACCGCAAAACACTCGCACCCGCCGCGCCGTAATGGCAAGATACAGCCATCGTTCGCAACCCAGCGTCGCCCTATGCCAACCGCCGCTATCGATCAGCCTGCCGCACAAAGCGTTCCCGCCGCTTTCAGCGCACATACTATCGATGGCGCGTTGGTCATGGAGCTCAGCGGCGCGTGGTTAGCCGGCCACCCGCTGCCGAGCTTTACTGAACTGCGCGCCGCTTTCGAGCAGTCTTCTCTTAAACAACAGCGGCAACCCCGGTGGCGATTTAGCGCCGCAGCGGATCTGCAGTGGGACAGCGCGTGCATGACGCGGTTATTTTTATGCGCGCGCTATTGTGCCGACCACGACATTGCTCTCGATACCAGCGCGCTACCCGACGGCATGCAAAAATTATTGGCGGTGGCGACAGCGGTAAAGCCGCAGGAGGCACAGCCCGCCGCGCACCCCACACTGTCGCAACAACTGAGCGCAGCGTACACCGCGATCCGCGATCACATCGTCGAGCTCCTGCAGTTCATCGGCGAGTTAAGTTTGGCCCTGCTGAATCTGGTGCGCGGACGCGCGAACATACGGCTGCGCGATTTCTTCTATTTCATCGAGCAATGCGGGCCGCAGGCGGTCGGCATCGTCGCACTGATCAGCGTGCTGGTCGGTATGATTCTCGCCTACCTCGGCTCGGTGCAATTGCGGCAATTCGGCGCCGAGGTTTATGTCGCCAATCTGGTTACCGTCGGCATGGTGCGCGAGATGGGCGCGCTGATGACCGCGGTGATCATGGCCGGCCGCACCGGTGCCGCCTATGCCGCGCAACTCGGCGCGATGCAGGCCAACGAAGAGATCGATGCCATCACCACGCTAGGCATCTCGCCGATCGAATACCTGGTGCTGCCACGCTTTTTATCGCTGTTGCTGGTGATGCCACTGCTCTGCATCTTTGCCGACGTGCTGGGCTTATGCGGCGGCGCGCTGGTGGCGACCGGCATGGACGTCAACAGCAGCGCCTTTTTTCATCAAGCGCGCGACGCGGCGCAGTTCGGCGACGTCGCCGCCGGCGTCTTTAAAAGTTTTGTCTTCGCCGGCTTGATCGCGCTGGCCGGTTGCCAGGCGGGTTTGCAAAGCGGGCGCAGCTCGGCGGCCGTGGGTTTGGCGACCACGCGCGCGGTGGTCAATGCCATCGTCTATTTAGTCGTCGCCGATGCGGCGTTGAATATTCTGTATGACAAACTCGGCATCTGATTCAGCGCGCGCAGCCGCGACGCAGGCGCCCGACGACGCACGGCGCGTGCATATCGAAGTGCGCCATGTAACGATGGCATACGGCGAGCGTTTAATTCAAAAAGATCTCAACTTTCCGATTTATCGCGGCGATGTTTTCGTCATCATGGGCGGCAGCGGCTGCGGCAAAAGCACGCTGCTAAAGCATATTATCGGGCTGCAACAACCGGCGAGCGGCGAAATTCTGATAAACGGCGAAAACTTCTTTACCTCTTCGCCGCAGCAACAATTGGCGATGCGCCGCAACTGGGGCATCACTTATCAAAGCGGCGGCCTCTTCAGCGATTTGACGCTGGCCGAGAATGTAGCGGTGCCGCTGCAGCAGTACACCGAGTTGTCGCCGGCCGAAATCCGCGATGTGATCGCGTATAAATTGGCGCTGGTAGGGCTGGCCGGATTCGAGGAATATTATCCCAGCGAAATCAGCGGCGGCATGCAGAAGCGCGCGGCATTGGCGCGCGCCATCGCGCTCGATCCGGAGTTATTATTCTTCGACGAGCCGTCGGCGGGGTTAGACCCGTTGAGCTCGCAGCGCCTGGACGAATTAATTCTGGAAATTTGCGCGTCGATGGGCAGCACCGTGGTGGTGGTCACGCACGAGCTGGCCAGTATTTTCGCGATCGCCAACAATTCGGTATTTCTCGACGCCGACAGTAAAACGCAACTCGACTACGGCGATCCGCGCGAACTGCTCGCGCACAGTAAACACGACATCGTGCGGCGCTTCCTCGCGCGCGGTGAACCGCAAAACCGGGATGGGTCATCATGAGTAGAACTGCAAATCCGGTCGCCGTCGGCGGCTTTGTGATCGGCACCATACTGCTGGCCGCGCTATTGGCAATTTTTTTCAGCGGCGGCAACTGGTGGAGTTCGCGCGAACGCTTCGTGCTGATTTACGACACGTCGATCAAGGGGCTCAATGTCGGCGCGCCGGTCACGATTAAAGGCGTCAAAATCGGCGAGGTCACCGATATCAAAGCGCACATGTACAGTAATTCGCTGGAAGTGCTGAACTCGGTAGTGATCGAGATCGATCCGAGTGCGCTCGAGCGCGAGGGCGACACCAGCGGCGAGGAGTTGATAGATGAGCTGGTCAAGCGCGGCCTGCGCGCGCAGCTGCGCCTGCAAAGCCTGCTGACCGCGCTGCTATACGTCGACGTCGATTTTCATCCGGAGAAGCCCGCGCAATATAAGGAAGTAAAAACGCGCTATAAACAATTGCCCACCATCCCGACCGATCTCGAACAATTGACGCGCGATCTCGAGGCAATCGATATCAACAAACTCGGCGAAAATTTCCAGCAGATCGTCACCGGCATAAATCAATTGATCAACGATCGCGCTCTGCAACACTTGGGACAGGACGTCGGCGATACCCTGGCCGCGGTGCGCGATGCCGCCAATCAACTCAACAAACAATCGGAATTATTCGGCACGCGCGTGGCACCGGTACTCGCTAACGGCGATCAAACCCTGCAGGAATTAAACCGCACGCTGCCGCACTTAACCGCCACGCTGGAAAGCACACTGGTAAGCTTGCAGCAAACCGCCGAAAGCCTGCAAAAGACCGCGGCAAACACCACTTATCTGACATCCGAAGATTCACCGCTGATCTATCGTATCGACCGCGCCGCGAATAGCGTCAACAGCGCCGCCGAGCAGGTACATCGCCTCACCGAGGCGCTGGAACGACAACCCGAATCGCTGATCTACGGCAAACAAACGGAGAATTAATGTGACTCTCAATCGTTGGCTTATCGGCGTTATCGGCGCGGTATTAATGAGCGGCTGTATCGGCAGCCGCAGCCCCGCACCGAGCTATCATTTACTCACCGCGCGCGCGCAAAATAAAACGCTTGCACTCGACACCAGCATCGGCATCGGCCCAGTGCGCGTCGCGCCGTTTTTAAATCGCCCGAATATAACCACGCACGCCGGCGGCGGCGCGCTGCAGTTCAACGATATCGAGCGCTGGGGCGAGCCGCTGGAGCAGGGCATTCAGCGCGTCTTGCTACAGAATATTACTATTCTAACCGGCGCCGAGACGCGCAACTTTCCATGGCGCCAAAGCGCTATTCCGCAATATGCGGTGCGCATTGATGTGACGGATCTCGACAAAACGGCGGATGGCAACACCGCGCTCGAAGTGAGCTGGATGCTGGAAGATTTAAAAAATTCGCGCGTGCTGAAAACCCAGCAGCAGCATCTGGTCGCCGCGCTTAATGGCAGCGACATCGGCGCGCTGACCAACTCGTACAGCGATTTATTCGCGCAGTTGGCGCAGCAGATAGTGGCAGCGTTGCAGCAGTCGCTGGCAACTCAGAACCCATAGCCGGCGACTTAACATCCATAAATAGGCGGACAATCAGCGAGCGGCCAGGCAATGATTACCGGCGTTAATCACCTTACGCTTTCCGTATCCGACCTTGCGCGCTCCTTTGATTTTTATGTCGAGACACTGTCGATGCGCCGGCAATCTCGCATCGCGGATTGCCGGCATTAAAGAAGCGCCCTACGCGGGCCTGGTGTTATACGTTTAGAAAATCATGCCGACCACAACCGCATCCCCATGGCTGGAGCGCTGGCTGCCCTTACTGCGCGAGCGCGCCGGCAGTTCGCCGATACTGGAGCTAGGCTGCGGCGCCGGGGCCGATACTGCACCGCTGACTACAGCGGGATTGCGCGTTATCGGCATCGACCGCTGCGCCGGCGAAATTGCCAACGCGCGAGTTGCCGCACCGCTCACCGAATTGTACGTCCAGGATATACGCGCGAATTTTCCGCCAGCCGCAACACAGCTGGGCGCCGTGCTGGCGAGTCTATCGCTGCATTATTTTTCCTGGTCGGAAACGCTGACCTTAATCGAGCGAATTTTCGCGACATTGCGTCCCGGCGGCATCTTATTGTGCCGAGTCAATTCCACCAACGATCATAACTACGGCGCAAGCGGTTATCCGCCGATCGAGAAAAATTATTATTCGGTCGACGGCGAATCGAAACGCTTTTTCGATGCCGACACGCTATGCGAATTATTCGGCAGCGGCTGGCATATTCTCGCGATGGAAGAGATGATCATCGACAAATACCTCAAGCCGAAATCGGTTTGGGAGCTACTCGTAGAAAAAATAGATGCAGAAAAACAGTCGTAAAAAAATCCTTGCTTCGACCTCTCGACCATAAAACACAGAGCGCTCAACTATGATACTGGAATCCGCACTACTCGATATCATCCCCGGCAAGGAGCACGAATTCGAGCGCGCTTTCAGCGCGGCCGCACCGATAATTTCGAGCATACCCGGTTACCTTTCGCATCAATTGCAGCGCTGCGTGGAAAATAACAGCCGCTACCTATTGCTCGTCAACTGGCGGACGCTGGAGGCTCATACCGTTGGCTTTCGCGGCTCGCCGCAATATCAGCAATGGCGGAAACTGCTGCATCATTTTTACCGGCCATTTCCCGTGGTCGAGCATTTCGAGCACGTCTTTAGCGGCTCGGTCAATTGACGCGCGGCGCCTATTTTGCAAACACTCGCGTCGACACAATTAATTTGCGCGGGCGGGCGGCGTTTTATTGGACAACACCCAATCCTGCAACAAGGCAAAGCCAACCGCGATAAACGTCGGGCCGAGAAATACACCGAGCAAACCGAAACTCATGGCGCCGCCCAATACGCCGAGCATGATCAATAGAAACGATAGATTGCTGCCGTGACCGATCAGGAGAGGCTTCAACACATTGTCGGCCATGCCCACCACCAGCGCACCCCAGACCACCATAAAAACTGCCCAACCCAGATGACCACCGTGATACAACCAGATAGCGGCCGGTAACCATAGCAATCCAGGGCCGAATGGCACCAACGACAACAATGCAGTACCCAGACCGAGCGCCACCGCCATCGGCACGCCAGCGATAAAAAAGCCGATCGCCGCCAGCGCGCCTTGTGCCAACGCGGTGCCGAGAATACCGAACACCACGCTCTTAATCGTGCGTGCCGCAATCTGTAATAATTCAATGCCGCGCGGTCCGGCGACGCGCTGCAGGCTGCCCTCCAGCCAGAAGCGGCCACGCTCGCCGCCGATATAGAAAAACAATACCAGCACGCAACTCAGCAGCAATACGCCGAGCCCTTGGCCGGCGACGCTGCCTATCACCAATAGAACTTTACTCAGCCACAGCAGGCCGTTTTTCACCTGCTCGCGAATCAACGGGTCGCCGGCCGCCAGATCGCTCCACCATTTCTCGAGCCGCGCACCGACACCCGGCAGGCTGGAGATCCAATCGGGCAGGGCGGGCAAGCCATCGTTCAGCTGTTTCTGCAGTACGTCATACTGCGAACTGATTTCGGCACCGAATGCCACCAATGCGTAAATCAATGGCAACACGATAACGACTAACATGGCTCCGACCAGCAGCGAAGCGGCCAGCGTCGCGCGCCCGCCCAGAAACGCCGTGAAGCGCCGATAGATTCCCCAACTGGTCGACGATACGATCGCAGCCCACAGCAGAGCCGGCGCGAAGGGCGCCAGAATCAACGCGCAGCCGCCGAGCAATATGCCGATGGCCAGCAATGCCGCGAGCTGTTCCCACCATTGATTCTTAGTTGTCATACTCACTCGCGTATATTTCCATCTTGTATTGCGCTGATAATGAAAACGGCCCGGCAAAAACTTATAAACGCCGCGCCAGCCAATCGCGCAGCGCCGGGCCGGTGCCCATCGCCCAGGGCTTCACTTCAGCGTGCGGCACCAGCTTGTATTCGATCAATTCCTCGTTGAGCCGCACGGTGCCGTGCGCCACCACATGAAAGGTGATCAGCAATTGATTTTGCTCCGGGAAACTATAATTGCCAACGAACTCGGCGATCTCGCCCTGCAGACCCAGCTCTTCCTCGACCTCGCGCAATACGCATTGCTCCGGCGTTTCGCCGCGCTCTAAAAAGCCGGTGACCAGGGCGAACCAATCCGGCGGCCACTTGGCGTTGCGCGCCAGCAAAACCTGCCCCTCGTATTCGACGATGGCCGCCACTACCGGTGTCGGGTTATCCCAAAAGACAAAGCCGCATTGCTCCGCGCAACCGCGGCGCTTGGTGTTATCGATAATTTGTTCGGTCAACTCGGCACGGCACTGCGGGCAATAGCGCATACGTTTATCTCTCGGTAACAGTTAAATTTATTTCGGCTTCGGTGCTTTTAGCTGGTTCAATAATAACGTCACGGCGCGCTGAACGTCCGCCGTGGAAAAACGCTCGCCGGGATTTACATCGTCGACGGTTTTAATCGCGCTGCCCTGCCAGACAATTTCGCCAGAGCGCCGGGCCTGCAGACTGAGCAGCAATTCGACACGCTCGATATACGGCAGCGTCGGATGATTGTAAATCGCGACATCGGTGGCACTGTTGCGATTCAGATCCATGGCGCGAGCGGCATCGTCGCGCGGCGAGTTGCTGTTGCCGGGTTGACTGACATCCATATGCGACGCCAACCGATAATCGAACAATGCCTCGGCGTCGCTCTTATTGTCCACGCGCAGGTAACCCTGGCGCTGCAACTCGCTATCGACGGCGGCGCGCACGACTCGGTCGATCTGCAACAACGCCACATTCTGGCTGTCGGCGAGCGGCGGCGTCGCCCAGGCATAACTGCGATAATCGGCCGGCTTGAAATCCGGCTGCGCGTCGATATGCGTATCGATGCCGCTGCAGGCCACCTGCAGCCCGATCAGCAAAATAAAAACCAGTCGCTGGGCTTGCAAAAAACTGCGCTGTGCCGGCAAAAGCCACGCATGCATTTTTAAAAAATAGCTCATTGCGATCCTCCCTGGCGAATTCCAACTATCCACACCACCATACCGCTTGCCGTTACTGCAGCGCAACCAAACGCTACTAACGCAATTTGTCTCGGTCAATTACACTTTAACCGAACAACCCCGCGACCAGAGGTAGGTATGGATCGAGAACACTTAGTGGCTCATCGGGGCTGGCAGCGCCGCTATCCGGAAAATACGCTGCCGGCGATCAAAGGCGCGCTCGATGCCGGAGCGCGCTATGTCGAGGTCGATGTGCAATTGAGCGCCGACGGCGTGCCGGTGTTATTTCACGATCGCACCCTGAGCCGCATCTGCCGCCAGCGCGGCGCGATTCATCGCTATACGGCGGCGGAACTGCAGCAATTTTCCGCTTATGAACCCGAGCGCTTCGGCGAGCAATTTCTCGGCACCGCCATTCCAACGCTGGCCGCGCTGGTGGATTTATTGACGCAGTACCGCGATGCCTATTTATTTCTCGAAATTAAAAATCTGCCGGTGCTCGAATTCGGCAACCAGCGCGTATTCGATGCGGTGTTCCCGCATTTAACGGCGATCGCCGAGCGCTGCACGGTAATTAGCTTTGCCCACGACTTTCTTCACTACGCCCTCAGCCGCGGCTGGTCGCGGGTCGGCCCGGTGCTCAATAACTGGCATGAGCTGGAAACCGCCGGTATCGCCGCGCTGCAGCCGGATGTGGTGTTTTGCGCGCTTGAGCAGCTACCGGCGCAGCGCGATCTGAGCGCCATCGTGCACCCGCTGGCGGTCTACGAAGTCGATCGACTCGACATTGCCGGCGACCTATTACAGCGCGGCGTGCGCTGGATAGAAACATTTACGGTGGGCGAGTTGTTGGCTGCGCATCCGTGATCGATAACACAAAGCCGCCCACTATAGGGCAGGTCACTGCTGGAAATAGCTTCGATGTTGCGACAGCGGGCTTCGATGTAACGATTGTCGGCGGCGGTATCCAGGGCGCCGGCATTGCGCAGGCGGCCTGCGCGGCGGGTTATCGAACCTTACTGATAGAGCGCGCCGAGTGGGCGAGCGCTACATCGCACGCATCGAGCAAATTGATTCACGGTGGTCTGCGCTATCTCGAAAGCGGTCAATTAAACTTGGTCTACCACAGCCTGCAAGAGCGCCAGCATTTATTGCGCAATGCGCCGCGACTGGTAAAGGCGGTGCGCTTTTATATTCCCATCTACCGCTATACGCAGCGGCGCCCGTGGCAGATTCGCGCCGGTTTGAGTTTGTATGCGCTGCTCACCGGCCTGCATCCGCAAGCGCGTTTTCGCAGCGTGCCGCGCGCCGAGTGGCCCGCTCTCAGCGGTTTAAAACAGCAGGATTTGCAGGCCGTCTTTCAATACTGGGACGGCCAAACCGACGACGCGGCATTGACGCGCGCCGTCGTCGACTCGGCGACGCAACTCGGCGCGCAGTGCGTACAGCATTGCGAATTAATAGCCGCGCAGCACATCGCCGACGATCGCTATCGCTTGCAATTGCGCAGCGACAATACGCTTTGGAATTGCGAAACCCGCGCGCTCGTCAACGCCACCGGCCCCTGGGTCAACGAATTGTTGAAGCGCTGCACGCCCGCGCCACCGCAGCGCGCGTTGAGTTGGGTCAAAGGTACGCATATCGCTTTACCCAGCGCTCCGCTGCCGGGAATTTTTTATCTCGAAGCGCCGCGCGACGGCCGCGCCGTATTCGTTATGCCATGGCAAGGCAAAACGCTGGTTGGCACCACCGAGGTTGAAGTCGATAATCCGCGCGTCGAACCCAGCCAAGCGGAAATCGATTATTTGCTCGATACCGTGCGCCATTATTTTCCGGCGTTTCCGCTAACGGTTTTGGATAGCTTTGCCGGTGTGCGCGTACTGCCCTCCGGCGGCGCTCCGGGCAAAAAGGAACGTCCGTTCAGTCGCGCGCGCGAAAGTGTGATTACAGAATTCGACGCCGGCGATGCCGCATTGATCAGCATCTACGGCGGCAAGCTCACCACCTATCGACATACCGCTGAACAAGTTGTCGATTTATTGCAAAAGAAATTGGGCCGTAAAAAGAAAATAGCCGATACCAAAAACCTGTCGTTGTAATTAGCAGGTTCTTCTTTGCAGTTATCGTTAATGCGGTAGAGGAGGTTCTGAGGCAGCCTAACCGGCCGCCCCAGAATGTATATCGTCAGGGCGACTGAAAAGCGCCGCGATAAAGCACGTCCCAGTTAATGCCGTCGCTGGAAGTCCAGGCATCGCTTTCCAGCATGGATTGGACGCTGCCATCGGGACTGCGGGCAATGCCGCCTAAAAGCAACAACTGGTTATTGCTAACAACTACTTGATGATAGTAGCGCGGCCAGAACGGAGCGCTGCCCGTTTCTTTAGTCCAGGCAATCCCGTCGCTGGAGGCCCATACATCGTTATAGTAAATAGCGTTGCTGCCAGTGTTATCGTAGCCGCCAAGCAACCATAGCTGGCTATTGAATACCACCACTTGGTGGCCCTCGCGGGCGGAGAAGAGACCAGTAGGGGCTTGCTGCGTCCAGGCAATACCATCAGTCGACGACCAGACATCATTTTTAACTACTGTCCTGCCGTTTTCCACACCCTCGCCACCCACCAGCCACAGCTGACCGTTATAAACTACGACCTGGTGCCCATTGCGGGCGGAGAAGCCGGAATTATCATCGTCCTTGATTCTTGCCCAGCTAACGCCGTCGCTGGATGCCCATACATCACTGAAATTCAATATTCTGGGGACCGTGGGAGCCGCGGGATCCGGAGCCTCCGGCTGATAGCCGCCGATCACCAGGATTTGGTTGTTATAGATAACTGCCTGGTGGCCGGCCCGGACCGAAAACATAGAGGCCGGATCGATTGTCTGCTGCGTCCAAGTGATACCGTCCGGCGACGACCAGACATCATTCAGGGCCGCCCCATTTTGACTATTGGTCCCACCGAAACCGCCGATCAGCCATAGCTGATTATTGAAGACCACTACCTGATGCAAACCCCGTGGTGTAAAACCGGCATTATCAGTTTGTCGAGTCCAAGTGATGCCGTCGGGCGACGACCAGACATCGTTTTTATAGCCCGAATTGTCCAAGCCGCCGATCAGCCATAACTGATTATTAAAAGACGTTACTGTATGGGCAAAGCGCGCAGTGAACGCGGGACCGCTAGCCTGAGCGTTAATTGTGTACGTCGCTGTGCCGTTGTTTATTACCGTACTGGTAGTCGGATCGGTATATTGCTTCGTTGCCGTAATCGTCACAGGGCCGGGACCGTTGACGGTAACCTGGCCGCTGGCACTGTCGACGGTGGCAACCGTGACATCGCTGGATTCGTAAAACGGCACGCCCTGACCAGAGCCGGTTACTGTATTGGTATATTTATCTCGGACGTAGAGGTCGATTGGTCCGACGTGGTCGAAAGCGAGGGGAGGTGCAGAAACAACAATCTGATAAGTCGTCTTACTGGCAATTAGCGCTGAAGTGTGGAACGAAACTGTCACAAGCTTGTAGCCCGTAATCGTTACGGGATTGGGACTGGGACCGGTGGCAGTAACCACGCCGGTGGCGCTGTCGACGACAGCAACATTGGTATCGCTGGATTCGTAATAGTTCACACCCGGGCCGGGGCCGCTCACGGTGTTGGTAAATTTGTCCCCCGCATTGAGGGAAATAGGTCCAGCTTGCTCGAAGGCAAGAGGAGCCGCGGACGAGTTGATCGTATACGACGCGTGGCCAGCAACCAGTTGCGCGGTGTTGTTCGGTATATTCACCAGCTTGTTGGCAACGATGACTGCGGTGCCATCCTTGAGCACGGTAACCTCGCCGGTGGCGCCATCAACCCGGGCTATCTCTGGATTGGCGGATTCATAAGAAACTCCATCGGCACCGGGGCCGCTCGCTATATTGGTGAACGTTTGGCCGTTGTATAAAGTGATCGGCCCTGCCTGCGCGAAAGTAAAGGGCTGAGCCGCCGGCACATCATTGCTACTGCCGCCACCGCCGCCGCCACAGGCATTGAGGACTACCAACAGCAGCGCGATAACGGTCGATTTAAGCGCGGTGGCGAGGCGCATGGATCGTACTTCCAATATGGCTGACAGCCCCATGGACGAGAGCGGCGAAACAGGTGAAATAGACATCTTTATAGTAACCGTAGCAAGAGAGTTTTATGATTAGTGAAGCAGCGCTGCTTTATTAGAATTCATGCGGTATCGATCTTACTCGAATGGCGACCACTATTCCAATTTAGCCCAGCGTGCCCAATTTAGCCCAACCCGCTGCGGCCGTTTCGGGCGCCCATCCAATATTTGAGGGGGCGCAACCATCGGGCTAATGGTTGAGACGCAAGCCGCGCTGTGGACTGTGGACCATGCTATTTTGCAGACCCCGCGCGACAAATTAGCGTAGCACCATGCCGGTTGTCTGCAATATCGCCACATAACCCGGCGTTAAAACCGCCCCGCAAAGCAGTTAAGTCTTTTATAAACAGTAAAAGTTCAGGCCGATCACGCCGCCCGGTAAAATACCTGCGCGGCAGCCGGCCTCGATGTCGCGGAAAACCGCTCCAGCAATGTCTGTTGTTGTGCGTTCGCCCGCTCGATACTGGCTGCTTTCACCGGTCCGAAGCCACGAATCGTTTGCGGCAGCGCGGCGATCTCTATCGCCAATTCGATATTCTGCGGATTCAACCCCTCCAATAACCGTTGCAACGTGGCGGCGTAGCGCGGGATTAATTCGCGCTCGGTGCGACGCTCGCTTCCGTAACCAAACGGATCGAATACCGTGCCGCGCAAAAACTTAAGTTTGGCGAGTTGGCCGAACACCGTTAAAAACCAACCGGGCATCGCGTATTTCGGCGGTCGGTCTGCGGCACCTTGCACTTTTAAAGCGCTTTTTTTCGAAAACGCCGGCGGCGCCAAATGAAATTGCAATTTAAAGTTGCCGCTAAAATTCTCCTGCACTTGCGCCTTGAATTTACCGTCGCTATACAGACGAGCCACTTCGTATTCGTCTTTATACGCCATCAACTTATATAAATTGCGCGCTACCGTTTTGGTTAAGCGCAGTTCCTGTACCGACGGAATAAGCGCCTGCTCGCCGCGCCGAATATGCTCGACCAGCTCTCGATACTGCCGCGCATAATCCTCATCCTGATAGGCCACCAACCGGGCACAACGATCGTCGATAATGGCATCGAGATCGTGCAGCGGCTGCCACGGCCGCGCGGCGATCCCGGCTAATTTACGCACCTGCTCGAAATTGGCGGCGGCATGGCGCCCCCAGTTGAATGCAGCGATATTCGCTTCAACATCTACTTTATTTAATTCGATTGCATTCAATAACGCCGCCGCGCTCACCGGCAGTAAATTTTTTTGGTAACTGAATCCCAGTAGAAATAAATGAGTCGCCGCGCCATTACCCGTTAAGCCGCGCGTCAGCTCGCTGGCGTTAATAAAATTAATTTTTTCGCAACCCACCGCCGTTTTGCCCACTTCCGCGGACAGTATTTCGCGCAGCTCGCGCTCCGGCACCACCCGATCGGGATTGGTAATAAATTCCGCAGTCGGTTGCATCGCTTCATTGACCACGGCGTGGGAGCGCTCGGCATCCAGGCACTGCAATGCGTCGCTGCCGGCGGCGACGATCAAATCGCCGCCAAGCAACAAATCGGCATCGCCGGCCGGTATGCGCACTGCTTTAATATCATCCTGCCGGGCGGCAATGCGAACATGACTGACGACGGCGCCGAACTTTTGTGCCAGCCCGGTTTGATTCATGGTCGCGCAACCCTTACCTTCGATATGCGCCGCCATCGCGATCAAAGCGGCAGCGGTCAATACGCCGGTGCCGCCGACGCCCGCCACGACAATATTCCACGGTCGGTCGAGTGGCGGTAACGATGGCTCCGGCAACGCCGGCAATTGCGCGAACGCTTGCGCAGCGCCAACCGCGGAAGCGGGTTTACGCAATTCTCCGCCGTGCACCGTTACAAAAGACGGGCAAAACCCTTCGACGCAACTGTAATCCTTATTGCAGGCCTCCTGATCGATGCGACGTTTACGGCCCAGCTCGGTTTCCAGCGGCAGCACCGATAAACAATTCGAGGTGCGGCTGCAATCGCCGCAGCCCTCGCATACTTCGGGATTTATCAAAACGCGTTTCGACGGGTCCACCAAGCTGCCGCGTTTCCTGCGCCGGCGTTTTTCGGCGGCGCAGGTCTGCCGGTAAATCAGCACTGTAGTGCCGGGCGTGGCGCGCAACTCGCGCTGAATTTCATCGAGGCGCGAGCGGTGATCGATCGTCAAACCGTCGAAAGGCGATAAATCGTTTTTAAATTCATCGGGATAATCGGATAACACCGCGATGCGTTGAACGCCTTCGCCGCGCAATTGATAAATCAGGCGCTCGAGACTCAAATCGCCATCGAGCGGTTGCCCGCCGGTCATCGCCACCGCGTCGTTGTGTAAAATTTTGTAAGTAATATTGACGCCGGCCGCGATCGTCTGCCGAATCGCCAAAATGCCGGAATGAAAATACGTGCCGTCGCCCAGATTCTGAAAGACATGTTGCGTATCGGTGAACGGCGCCTGCCCCACCCAAGGCACACCTTCGCCGCCCATTTGCGTGAAAGTAAACGTACTGCGATCGGGCATCCACGTCGCCATGTAGTGACAGCCAATGCCGCCGATAGCGCGACTACCTTCCGGCACCACCGTCGACGAGTTGTGCGGGCACCCCGAACAGTAGTGCGGTAAACGCTCCACTACGCTGGTGCGGGCGGCCAAACTGCGCTCTTTATTATTTAAAAATGCCAACCTCTTTTCGATCGCCGGGCTGGTATAAAAACGTTTTAACCGCGCGGCAATTACCCGCGCGACCAGCGCCGGCGTCAACTCGCCGGTATTCGGCAGCAAGTCATTGCCGTTTTCATCGAACTCGCCGAATACTCGCGGACGCTCGGCCACGGGCCAGTTGTAAAGTTGACTCGTCAGTTGATCCTCGACGATCGAACGCTTTTCCTCGACCACCAATATCTCTTCCAGACCGCGCGCGAAGGCGTGCGTTGCGACAGGCTCGAGCGGCCAGCTCATGCCTAACTTATAGACGCGTAGACCGATACGGCCCGCCTCTTGCGCGTCGATACCCAAATCTTCCAGAGCCTGCAGCACATCCAGATAAGCCTTGCCGGTAGTGATAATACCGAGTCGCGGCCGCGCGCTGTCGATGACGACACGATTTAAATTATTGACGCGCGCGAACTCTCGGGCAGCGTAAATTTTATATTTATTTAAACGCTTTTCCTGATCGAGCGGCTTATCCGGCCAGCGCGCATGCACGCCATCGACCGGCAACTCAAAGCTATCGGGAATTGCGATATGCACGCGCCGCGGATCGATTTGCGCGGAGATCGCCGAATCCATATTATCCGTGACCGCTTTCAGCGCGACCCAGCTGCCGCAATAGCGCGATAACTCCCAACCGTAAATGCCGAGATCGAGCACCTCTTGCACATTAGCCGGATTTAATACCGGCATCGAAGCGCCGATAAACATATGCTCGGATTGATGCGGTAGCGACGATGAGCGCGCGGCGTGATCGTCGCCGGCTACTGCCAGCACGCCGCCGTAGCGCGATGTACCGAAAGCGTTGGCGTGTTTGATCGCGTCCATGCTGCGATCGACGCCCGGCCCTTTGCCATACCACATACCGAACACCCCATCGTACTTGGCCCCGGCAAATAAATTGACCTGCTGACTGCCCCACACCGCGGTAGCGGCAAGATCCTCATTAACGCCGGGCTGGAAAAATACCTGTTGCTGCCGTAAAAATTTTTCCGCCTGCCACATCGCTTGATCGAGTCCCGCGAGCGGCGAACCGCGATAACCGGAAACAAAGCCGGCCGTATTGAGCCCACGCTCGCGGTCGCGCTGGCGTTGCAGAATCGGCAATCGAACCAACGCCTCGATACCGGTGATATAGGCGCAAGTGGTATCGAGCGCATACTTATCTTCCAGAGCATATTTGCCGTTGAACGAAATGCTACGGAGATGCATGGCAGGGCTCCCTATCTATTTCTTTCACTACCTTTACTTACTAAAAAGACTAGTTGCTATAGCTCGAAATGTTTATGTTATTTCGCACCGCATCCCTATACTCGAAAGCATAATTTATGCTGGCTAGCAGAATGGGAGGCAAGATGATGCCTATCGAGCTCCACCCTAAAGACATTGCAATTCTGCGTCTGCTGCAACAGGATGCCGGTCTTACTTCAACCGCTATTGCCGAGCGCTTGAATTTATCGCAATCGCCGTGCTGGCGGCGCATCAACCATATCGAACAGCAAGGGATTATTACGCGGCGGGTGGCCTTGCTCGATCGCGATAAGCTCGGCATGGAGGTAGTGGTATTCGCCACCGTGAATTTATCCGCGCACAGCCGGGCGCAGTTGGAACAATTCGAGCGCGAAATCGGCCAATTCCCCGAAGTGATCGAATGTTACACGATGACCGGCGCCTGGGATTACATGCTGAAAATCGTCACGCGCGATGTCCGCCACTACGAACAATTTATTCGCGAGCATTTATTGACGATGGCGCTGATTCGCGAAATGCATTCGCATATCGCGGTGACGGAAATCAAGAATACGACCGAGTTGCCGCTGGATACGCAGCTGTCGCCTTAAAGCGAATATCGCATGCGCCAACCAAAATCGCTGGGACCGAACAGGGCTCGGCCGGCGAGAATTATCGGCACTAGCTGCAGGAGACATAGCTTTTATTTACCTACTCTCCCGACTCAACCTCAGCCTTTATACTCCGCTTGCGGAATGCTAATCGTTAAAGACATTAGCGGCCACGCCATTAATAAACGATGAATTTCAAATTACAGCGATCGCACCAAGTGTCCACCATCCACCGGCAACGCCACGCCATTGATAAACGAACCGACATCGCCGGCGAGCAATAGCAACGGACCCGATAATTCTTCCAGCTCGCCCCAGCGTTCGGCCGGCGTTTTTTTGATAAATGCCAAGCCTTGCGCGGTCGCGAAAAAGTCCTCGTTCATTTCGGTTTTGAAATAGCCCGGGCAAATGGCATTGACGCGAATATTGTCGTGCAATAATTCGAGCGCCATACTTTTCGTCAAATGCACCACACCGGCTTTCGAGGTGGCATATAGCGACAAACCGATGCCGGTTTGTAAGCCGAGAATCGACGCGATATTGATAATGCTGCCAGCGTGTTTACTGGCGCGCAGCCGATCGATGCAATGACGCGATACGCGCCATACCGACTTAAGATTGGTCTCCATAAAATAATCCCAATCCTGCTCGTTGGTCGCGGTAAATTTATGCGGCGCACCGACGCCGGCATTATTGACCAGGACATCGACCAGACCGATCTTATCGATCTCGGCGAAAGCAGTGGCTACGCTCTCGGCGTCGGCTACATCCATCGTCACCGCATAAGCTGTGCCGCCGGCGGCTGCGATTTCTTCGACCAATTTATGCAGCCGCTCGCTGCGGCGCGCACACAACACAACGCGCGCACCGGCCCGCGCCAGCACTTTACCGAAATGCGCACCGAAACCGCTCGATGCGCCGGTTACCAGCGCAGTGTGACCGCTCAGATCAAAAAGATTCTGTTGCAACATCTTCTCCAGCGTGCTGAATCGACAACTATGAAAAATTTAGCTACAAAACTTAATAGTGGAAAATTTAACTGCGATACTTGTTTAATTGCGATGCCTGTTTAATTAATAGGTAACATCACTAACAAAATGAACTGGCGCTGGACTAATTTGTAGGTCGGACTTTAGTCCGACATCGCACGAAAAAAACAGTCGGACTAAAGTCCGACCTACTACAGTTCTGCAGGAAATGCCGGGGCGCCAGGATGGCGACCAACGAGCCCGTTGTTTTGAAAGCCTAGGGGCATGGATGCACGCCGTTGCGTGCCCGGGAAAGCACTACATCCACTACGCTTTCACGCTCCTTGCCAATTCATTTTGATAGAGGCACTCAGCTAATTAACCGCAAGCCAATTTAACCGCTTACGTCTTCGCATGCCGCTTGATCAAATCCTTGCCCAACGACATCAAATGCACCTGATCGGGACCGTCGCCGACGCGCATCCAGCGCGCATAGCTATAGGCTTCGGCGAGAAAATAATCGGTGGTAAAACCGCCGGCGCCATGCACCTGCATCGCACGATCGATAACGCGCACCGCCATATTCGGCACGGCAATTTTCGCCATCGCGATTAAGTCGCGCGCGACTTTATTGCCTTCGCGATCCATTTTATCGGCGGCGCGCAAAGTCAGCAGACGCGCCTGCTCGATCTCGGTCGCGCTATTGGCGATATCTTCGCGCACCGAGCCCTGCTCGCTGAGTTTTTTACCGAACGCCACACGCTGCTCGGCGCGCTGACAGGCGATCTCCAGAGCGCGCTGCGCACAGCCGATCAAACGCATGCAATGATGGATGCGGCCCGGCCCGAGCCGGCCCTGCGCGATCTCAAAACCACGGCCTTCGCCCAATAATAAATTGGCGGCGGGCACGCGCACGTTTTCCAAAATAATTTCGGCGTGGCCGATCGGCGCATCGTCGTAACCGAAGGTGCTCAACGGGCGGATAATTTTAATGCCGGGCGTGTCCATCGGAATTAAAATTTGCGATTGCTGCACATGGCGATTGGGATTGTTGGGATCGCTCTTGCCCATCAGGATCATAATTTTGCATTGATCGTACATGGCGCCGGTAATGAACCATTTATGGCCGTTAATAACGTAGTGATCGCCGTCGCGCTGAATCAAGGTTTCGACATTGGTGGCGTCGGAGGAGGCGACCTTCGGCTCGGTCATCGCGTAACAGGAGCGAATTTCGCCGTTCGCGAGCGGCTTTAACCATTGCTCTTTTTGCTGCTCGTTGCCGTAGTGATACAGCAACTCCATATTGCCGGCATCGGGCGGGCTGCAATTGAATACTTCCACGGCCCAGATAACGCGCCCCATGATTTCCGCCAGCGGCGCGTATTCGACATTATTTAAACCCTGGCCATACTCGGTATTCGGCATCGATAGATTCCACAATCCCGCCGCCTTCGCCTGGGCTTTCAACTCGCGCATGATCGGCGGTAAATTCCAGCGCTGGCCCGGCACAGCCACTTGCTCGTGGTAAATTTTTTCGTTGGGATAAACATGCTGCGCCATAAATTCGGTGAGGCGCGCCATGTAATCGCGGGTTTTGGCGGAATGTTCGAAATCCATGGGGACTCCAGTTAGTAGTTAGTAGTTAGTAGTTAGTAGTTAGTAGTTAGTAGTTAGTAGTTAGTAGTTAGTAGTTAGTAGTTAGTAGTTAGTAGTTAGTAGTTGGATTTTGACCTAACTAACTGCTAACTACTAATAACTGCGCCCTAGCGGCGCGCTCACGTTAATGTAATCAGCTCGCTGGTCGATGGGTGATCCAAATGCGGAATGCCATTGAAGGATTGCAGTCGCGCCTTGCCATTTTTAAAGTGCAGGCGCGTAATGCTGGTATTCGCGGTTTGCAAATTGATATCCATCATATGTCGCACCGATAATTGCAGCACTTCGCGCAGTAGCGCACTAATGGGGCCCCCGGAGGAAACAACCAGCACGCGCTCGACATCGGTGGCGATCAACGCGTGCAAGCTATCGCGAATACGCGCCTGAAAACTCTCCCAGCTCTCGGGCGGATTATCGATGCCGCCCTCCGACCAGAGCGGCAGCGCCTTGCGCAGCGCCAGGAAAAATTCGCGTACGTTGCCGAAATCGACCGCGCCGTAGTCGGGATTCTGTTGCAAAAAAATTCTCACCAGGCCAAAAAAATCGAACTCGTTGAGGCTCGGCAATAACTCGGGCTCCGCATCGATACCGGTGCCCTGCAAAGTTTCCCGATGGCGGCGCAGAGTACCGCTCACCACGCGCTGAAACTCGATGCCGCGCTCGGCAAAATATTTGCCGAGGCAGCGCGCCTGTTCAAAGCCCAGCGGCGACAAGCGATCGTAGTCGTCGGTACCGAACGATGCCTGCCCGTGCCGAATTAGAATTAATTCACCCATGTCGTTAAATTCGCCTTGTTCGGTAGAGGAGATGCCGCGCGGCCGCGAAAGGCGCTGCGCGCGAACATGAAGAGAGTGTATGCAGCGCTCATTTAGCAATAGCCGCCAGCGGCATTTCAAATGCTATTTTTGCATGGCCGGTCATAACGTACCTCGATAGCGCCCGGTAACGAGCGCCGTCGCTCTCCGGCAAACCTACTCAGTGCCGGAAAGGCTCTCGCAAACGGCGCCCAATTCGGCGCGCAGCCAGCGATTGGCGGCATCGCTATCCACCGAGCCGTGCCAATACATATAGAGATCGATCGGTTCGGCGGCTATCGGCAGCGCGAGGATTTGATGCCCGAAATGCACGTTCATCGCCCGCGCGTCGTATTCGAGCATGGTCAAAATTAAATCGCTGTCGCCGAGAATCTGCCCCGCCGCGCTGGCCTGCTGACAGCGCAGGCGAATGCGCCGCTCGAGGCCGAGCCGGCTCAATTCGATATCGGCGATACCGGGCCCTTCGCGGCGCGTCGAAATCAGCAGATGCTGCTGTTGCAGATAGGTCGCCAAATCGAAGCCGGGCCGCACCTGCGGATGTCCGCTGCGCGCCACTACCACCAGGCGCTCGCGCAGCACGCGCTGATGCAGCACCTCTTCCGAGTGCTGCAACAACACGTCGATCGCGACATCGAATACGCCGGCCTCGAGACGCGACTCGAGCCGCTGCCGCTCGCTGCGGTTGGTGACCAGATCGATATGCGGCGCCAGCTTGGCGATGCGATGCATCAGCGGCGGCAATAGCGCCTCCTCCATACTGCTCGGCAGACAAAGCGCGAGTCGCCGAGTCGCCAGCGCCGGGTCGAATTGGCGCGTGCCCAGCAAAGTGCCCTCGAGATTGCGCAGCGCGGCGCGCACCAGCTCGATATTGTTGCGCGTCAGCGGCGTCGGCACCATGCTGTTGCCGCGCCGCACGAACAGCGGATCGCCGAACAATTCGCGCAGCCGCGCCAACGCATGGCTGATTGCCGGTTGCGACAAGTTCAATTTATCGGCGGCGCGGGTTACGCTGCCTTCGACAAAAATTGCCTCGAGCACCACGAATAAATTGAAATCGATAGGAGGACCGTTCGCCATGCCGTGTCGCCGAAGTAGAGTAGAGATGGGGAATAGAGATGAAACGAACGCCATCTTAAAGCGGAAAAGAACAGCCTAGCAAACGGCATCGCTATCCGGCATAGCGAATACTACCCACTCCATAACGTCAAAAACTGCTATCTTTTCGGCGCCAAATGAGTTGCCCCCTATCGCGATCGAGAGCGAATTTCCAGCCCGGCTGTGCCGCGACCATAAATCGCGGCACAGTATTCGATCGTCGTATTATCGATGCGACAAATGCACTTTTAATGCTTATTATTAGTCGGGTACACGAGTAAGCGTCTTATCCACATCGACTTATTCCATCAATAAATAGTAGAAACATCCCGCGTCACTACATTAAATTAATAAGTAGCCGAAGCTACCAAGGAGTTTTCTATGTCTCTCGCTCATCGTTCATTTGCAGAATTTATCGGGACCTTTTGGCTGGTACTCGGCGGTTGCGGCAGCGCGGTATTGGCAGCGACTTTTCCGCAGGTCGGCATCGGTCTCACCGGCGTGTCGATCGCGTTCGGCCTCACTGTTTTAACCATGGCGTATGCCCTCGGCCATATCTCCGGCTGCCATTTAAATCCCGCGGTATCGGTCGGTCTCGTCGTCGGCGGCCGCTTTAAAGCGGCCGACTTGCCGGCTTACGTGATCGCGCAGGTCGCCGGCGCCATCGTCGCCGCGGCGCTGCTGTATTTTATCGCCAGCGGCAAACCCGGTTTCGATTTGAGCGGCGGTCTCGCCTCCAATGGTTATGGCGAGCATTCGCCGGGCGGTTACAACCAAATCGCCGCGTTCGTCTGCGAAGTCGTGATGACCTTTATGTTCTTGATCATTATTCTCGGCGCCACCGATAAACGCGCGCCGCAGGGCTTTGCGCCGATCGCAATCGGCCTGGGCCTGACGCTGATCCATTTAATTAGCATCCCGGTCACCAATACCTCCGTCAATCCGGCGCGCAGCACCGGTCCGGCCTTGATTGTCGGCGGCTGGGCCATCGCGCAATTATGGCTATTCTGGGTCGCCCCCATCGTCGGCGCGGCGCTCGCCGGCGTGGTGTACAAAATATTGGGCGGCAAGGATGCGGTCTGAAGCGATCGCTTAGGCGCGCGCCAATCGCCAACAGCCGTTCAATCCGTCAGTTCCGCAGCCCCGAAATTTGCTCGTCGATTTTCGGGGCTGAATTTTTTTACCGCAGTCGAAGAGCCCTTTATATGGGAGACTATTCGTATGAAAGAATTGGTCGTATGGAAGAACTAGTTGTATGGAAAAATTAGTTGTATGACAGCCGATACTACCGTCTCAACCATCGCCCATTTGATTCAATTGTCGGTAGCCCCGGTATTCCTGCTAACCGGTGTCGGATCGATTTTGGGCGTATTGGCGGCACGGCTCGGCCGCATCGTCGATCGCTCGCGCGTATTGGAAACCAACATGCCGAATATTGCGCAGGAGGCGCAAGCGGTCGCGCACCTGGAGCTGAGCCGCTTATCGATACGCGCCGGCCTGATCAATTGGGCAATCAGCCTCTGCACAATTTGCGCGCTGTTAATCTGTACATTAATCGCTCTATTATTTGTCGGCGATTTCGTCACCGCCGATATGGCCAATTTTGTCGCGCTATTATTTATCGTCGCCATGCTGACCTTGATCGGCGGCTTATTATGTTTCTTGCGCGAGATTTATATGGCGATTAAAAACCTGCGCATCGGTCTGCACTAGACGACCCTGCCCCAGCGGCCCAGCCATGTCATTCAGTATTGCCCGCAGGACAGCGCGCCCAAAAAAAAGCAGGGCAGCACCGGCGATTGCAACCACTAAAGCGAGCCGCTAGAGTGGCCACAGAGAAGAGCTTTCGCCTGCTCGCGGCCCCAACGGGCAACACATGGACATCGCCGCGCAGCGATGCCGAATAATAAGGAGAAGACCATGCAGCCAGAAGAAGTGACCGACTCCGACGACGACTTTGCAGCAGCCCTGCAGCATCATCAGGCTGGGCGCTTGCAGCAAGCCGCGGAGCTATACCGGAAAGTCTTGCAAAACGACCCGGACCATCCCGGCGCAGCGTATTTTTTAGCGGGTATGGCCTATCAACAAGGCGCCTACCAAACGGCTTTCGAACTGGCGAGCAAAATTGCGCCCGACCATCCGGACGATGCCGATCTGCAGCATTTATTGGGTTTGAGCAGCTATCGGCTGGGCAACTCCACGCAGGCCGTCGCAGCCATCGAGCGCGCGCTGGCGCTGCGGCCCACTTACGTCGAAGCGCACTGCAGCCTCGCGGATATACTGCAGCAGCAGGGCCAGCTCGATCGGGCCGCAGCAAGCTTTCGCCAGGCGGTAGCGCTGAATCCCGAGTTAATGGCTGCGCATTTCAATTTAGCGAATATATTGCAGATCCAGGGACAACTGGCTGAAGCGGTCGCCAGTTACGAGCGCGTGCTTGCGCTCAAGCCCGATCATATCGACGCGCACTGCAATCTCGGCAACGCGTTGACGCGGCAGGGCGATGTCGAGAGCGCAATTAATAGTTACCGAACGGCAATTTCTCTCAAGCCGGACTGCGCCGAAGCGCATTGCAACCTGGGCGTTGTACTCGAGCAAAAAGCGCAGTTCGAGGATGCGATCGGCTGTTATCGGCTGGCGCTATCGCTCAAGCCAGATTATGCCGTTGCGCAGGAAAATCTGGCGCAAGCTTTTATCAAGCAGGGCAAAATATTTATACAAAAAAATCAATTCGACGCGGCCGCGGAAAATTATCGACAGGCGCTTGCGCTCGAGCCGGATATACCCGATGTGCTCTGCGATTTCGGCACGATACTCACGCGCCAAGGCAAGCTTGAGGAAGCCACCACCTATTACCAAAAGGCAGTTTCAGCGCAACCCAAGTATGTCGATGCTTATTTTAATTTGGGCGTTACACTAACCAACCTCCATAAACTCGAGGAAGCAGCTGCCAGCTACCAAGCAGCGATTGATCTCAAGCCGGATCATATCGATGCATACTGCAATCTTGGCACTGTGTTCTCGCGCCAAGAAAAACTTTCGGAAGCCACAACCTGCTATCAAAAAGCGTTGTCAATGTTTCCCAATTGTATCGATGCGCGCCTCAATTTGGGGGTCGTATTCGAACGTCAAGGTAAGCTGGACGAAGCAATCGCATGCCAGAAAAAAGTCATTTTGCTGAAGCCCGATTACGCCGAAGCCCATTATAACTTGGGCCTTGCACTGCAACGGCAAGGCAAGCTTGATCAAGCCATCGATTGCTATCGACTCGCACTATCCCTAAAACCCGATTATGTCGCGGCACACGATAATTTAGCCAAAGCCTATATCAGTCAGGGCAAGCATGAAGATGCCATCGAGTCGCTGAACAAGGTGCTCGAATTGGATCCGGGCAATGACTCATCGCTACCCTTGCTGGCATCATCGCGACACTTTCTGGCGGCATTGGGCGGCAAAACCACGGAAACCGCCCCTACCGAATATGTTAAAAACTTATTCGATGGTTATGCAGCTAACTTCGAAGATCAGCTCGTTGGAAAACTCAATTACAAAACGCCACGGTTAATGCGCACGGCTGTAGACCAGCTGATGGGCGAGGGGAAATCGTTTAAGCGCGGACTCGACCTGGGTTGCGGCACCGGACTTGCCGGCGAAAACTTCAAAGACATCGTCGGCGACATCCACGGCGTCGATCTGTCGCCGAAAATGCTGGCGATAGCCGAGCAAAAAAATATATACAGCAAGCTCGAGGCCGCGGAAGTACTTGAATTTCTCGAAGGCCCGGCAACGGAGCCGCCAAATTATGATTTGATTTTGTCGGCCGACGTGTTCGTTTATATCGGCAACTTGCGCCCCATTTTCAACGCCGTCCGCAATGTTTTGACGTCCGATGGATTATTTGTTTTTTCGGTCGAAGACTTACCACTGGGCTCCTACAAGCTGCTGCCGAGCGGCCGCTATGCACATAACACCGCCTACATCCGCGAAGTCGCACTCGCTCACGGCTTCGTTATAGAGCTTTGCGACTCGGTTGAGCTCCGCAAGGACGGCGGCACCACCATCATCATCGGAAATATTTTTATTTTAAAGAAAATGGTTTAGCTAGCCCCCCAATGAAAGCCAATCGATCGCGACCATTAGAGGTATGACTAGTTAATCTCCACCCAAAGTCAGAAGGAAAATGCAATGCACTCGGATGAGATGTCGGACGTCGATGAAGATTTTGAAATTGCGCTGCAACATCATCAAGCGGGACGCCTGACCGAAGCCGAAGCGCTGTACCGCAAGATCCTGCTGGTGGATACCGAGCATCCCGGTGCGCTGTATTTATTGGCGGGGATGGCATACCAGCGCGGCGACTACCGCGAGTCCTTCGATCTCGTTAACAAGGCCCTGGTCGAACAACCCGACGATCCGGATGCCTTGCATCTGCTCGGCTTGAATGCGTATAAGCTCGGACAGAATAATCAGGCCATCGATTTCATCGGGCGCGCGCTGACACTGCGGCCCGATTATGCGGAAGCTCACCAGAGCCTGGGCGATGCACTGCGCACCCAAAACCAACTCGATCGAGCCAGCGCCAGTTACCGGCAAGCGTTGGCCTTGAACCCGCAGCTCGCCGAAGCCCACTACGGCCTGGGCAGTGTATTCGCACTACAAGATGACTTCGCGGCGGCCACGACCTGCTTCCAACAAGCACTCGCAATCGAGCCCGGCCATATCGATGCGCAGAGCAATTTGGGCACGCTGTTGGCGCGGCGTGGCGACTTTGAGGCCGCGCTCGATTGTTACAGCAAGGCCTTGGCATTAGCGCCGCAGCAGATCAACACGCTATGCAATCTCGGCACCGTGCTGCAGCGCTTAAACAGAATCGAGGAAGCGATCGACTGTTTCGAAAAAGTTTTGGCGCTACAACCGGATCGCGCCGACATTTACTGCAACCTGGGCGTCATGCTCCAGCAGCAGGGCAAATTCGGCGCGGCTATTCTAAGCTTTCAACGCGCGCTCTCCTTGCAGCCGAATTATGTCGCCGCGCACGACAACCTGGGCGCAGTGCTGATGGAACAGGATAAATGGACCGAGGCCAGCGCCAGCTTTCGCGCGGCCTTGGCGCTGGAGCCCGACCGCGCCGACATCCTTTGCAATTTGGGCACCGCGCTCACGCATTGCGATTCGCTCGATGAAGCGATAACTTATTTCCGGCACGCGCTGAGCCTGCGACCGGATTATGCACTGGCGCACAATAATTTAGGCAGCGCGTTAATGAGCCAGGGCAAATCCGCGGAGGCGCGCGCCGCTTTCGAGCGCGGCCTGGAGCTGGACCCAAACAATATCTCGATTAGCCATTTGCTGGCTTCGCTGCGCGGCGAGACTACGGAAACGGCGCCGCAAGCCTATGTTAAAGGCCTGTTCGACGATTACGCTGACAAATTTGAAAGTCTATTGGTCGGCGATCTCAACTACCGCACGCCGGATCTGATTCGCACCGCCATCGATAGAACCGCCAAGCGCAGCGGCAAATTCAAACATGCGCTCGATCTCGGTTGCGGCACCGGTCTCGCCGGCGAACGCGTCGCGGATATCGTCGACGAAATTCGGGGCGTCGATCTGTCGCCAAAAATGCTGCAACTGGCCGAACGTAAAAACATATACAGCAATCTTTATGCGGAAGATATCGTCGAATATCTCGAGCGCTCCGCGCGGGAATTTCCGCACTACGATCTGGTGCTGTCGGCCGACGTATTCGTCTACGTGGGTAATCTGGAACCGATTTTCAAAGCTATTCGCAAGGTGTTCGCGGCGGGCGGCGTATTCGTTTTTTCGGTCGAAGATTTACCGGAGGGGTCTTACAAACTACTAGCCAGCGGCCGTTATGCGCATAGCACAACGTATATTCGCGAACTCGCCGCCAGCTGCGGCTTCTCGATAGTGCTGTCCGAAAGACTCGAATTACGCAAGGAAAGAGAAGCGATCATCATGGGCAATATTTTTGTACTGACGGAATAGCGGTATCGGTCTAAAAGTTCGCGCGACGTTATCCGCCATAGAGGTACACCGATATGAGCACGCAGCTAACCGCCTTGTACTCGGCCATTGCACGCAGCGGCCCGCCGTTATTCTTCCCCGAGCCGGCGGTGCCGATCGCATTTAACTTCGATCAAGGGCTCGCCGCGCCGGAGACATTTCCGAAAGAAGATTTGCTGCGCCTGGCGCAGTATATCTTGCAGCGCGACGGCGCCGAGGCCCTGGAGTATTTCGACGCCGCCACCGGCTACGAGGAATTGGTATTCGGTTATCGGGGCCTGCGCGAACAATTGCGACGGCGCTATCGCGAAGCTCATAACTGCGAGCTCGACGAGCGCGGTATTATTTTAACGTCGGGCTCGGTGCAGGCGATCGCCATGGCGATCAACGGCTTCGTGAATCGCGGCGATGTCGTCATCGTCGAAGCGGCATCGTTTCCATACGCATTGCGCTACATGGAAATGGCCGGCGCCGAAGTGCGCACGGTGCCGGTCGATGAACAAGGCATGGATGTCGATGCGCTGGATAACTTGCTGACCGAGTTACACGCCGCCAATAAGCGCGTAAAAATGGTCTACACCATCGCCACCTTTCAATTACCCACCGGCACCGAACTTTCGCTGCCGCGCCGTCGGCAATTAATCGCGCTGGCCAGGCGCTGGCAATTTGTCGTGCTCGAAGACAATGTCTACGGCGAATTACGCTTTGCCGGCACGCCGCTGCCCTCGCTGTTGAGTTTGGACGATAGCGGCCTTGTCATGCAGTGCAACGCGTTCAGTAAAACCGTGGCGCCTGGCCTGCGCTTAGGCTGGATGGCCGGGCACCCCGATGCGATCGCCGCACTGGCGGCAGTGCGACAGGATCTCGGTGTTAGCCAATGGCTATCGCGCGTAATGGCGGAATTTTTGGCGCAGAATTTATTCGATGCACATCTCGCGCGCGCCAACGCGGTTTATCGAGCGAAGTGTGCGACCGCCGTGTCCGCGGTGCGCGAATATTGCGGCGAATTTGCGCACTTCCGCGAACCAAATGGCTCGTTCTATTTATGGTTGGAAATCGATGAACGCGTCGATTGGCGGCGCGCCGCCGAGCTTTCCGCACAGCAGGGCATTTTCTTCCGACCCGGCGAGCGTTTTATGGGCGATACGCAAGGCCGCCAATTTTTGCGCCTGGCCTACAGTCATGTCGGCGAACAAATAATCGCTGACGGTATCGCCAAGCTCGGTGGTATTTTGCACGAGTGCCAGAGAATTTAGCGCGACGATTTTAGCGAGTTATTTCCATGACCATTCTCCTCGGATACCGCCATGCAATATAGCGCCAGCACGTTGATCGGTGGCTTTGCTTTTCCCGAAGGACCGCGCTGGCACGCCGATAATTTATGGTTTTCCGATCACCACGATGGCCTAGTGCGACGCATCGACGGGAACGGTCAACTGCTCGAAGAATTTGCCGTGCCCGGCAACCCCTCGGGACTCGGTTGGCTGCCGAACGGCGATCTGCTGGTCGTTTCGATGGCCGAGCGCTGCCTGTATCGGCGGCGCGACGGTGCGTTAACGCATTACGCCGATTTAAGCGCGCTGCATAGTTTTCACAGCAACGATATGGTGGTCGATAGCGTGGGGCGCGCGTATGTCGGCGATGTCGGTTTTAATTACCTGGCCGGCGAGTTACCGCGCGCAACCAATATAGCGCTGGTCCATGCCGGCGACAACGGCGAGGGTCGCGTGGAGCTGGCAGCCGGCGAACTGGAATGCCCGAACGGCACCATCGTCAGCGCCGATGGCAAAACTTTGATCGTCGCGGAATCGTTTGGTCATCGCTTAAGTGCTTACACTATCGACGCACAGGGCGGATTGAGCGGGCGCCGCACCTTCGCTGAATTGGGCGAGCGTGTGCCCGACGGTATCTGTCTCGATGCGGAAGGTGCGGTGTGGGTCACCTCGCCCTATACGCAATCGGTTATTCGCGTGCATGACGGCGGCGCCATTAGCGATAGCGTGCACATCGAGGGCGCCAATCCATTCGCCTGTGTATTGGGCGGCAGCGATCGCCAAACTTTGTACATCTGCTGCGCGCCGCATCATCATGCCAGCGAAACATTGCGGCTGCGCGGCGGCCGTATCGATAGCGTGCGCGTCGCGGTGGCTGGCGCCGGCATTCCATAATATAAGTTTTGTAAATCGCCAATTTATCGAAAATTTCTCGGGGCAAATTATGAGTGTCGAACGCTGCAATCCACCCGGCATGGTCTACACCGGTATGTCGCAGGCCGTAAAAGCGGGCGGCTGGATCCATGTTTCCGGCCAGGTGGCATTGCGCGACGGGGCAGTGGTCGGCATCGGCAACGCGGAACAGCAGGCCGAACAATGTTTTGCGAATATCGCTACGGTGCTCGCCGCCGCGAATGCAAAGCTGGAGCACGTGGTGAAAATCACCTGCTATTTAACCGATAAAGAAGCCTACGGCGGCTTTGCCACGGCGCGCAATCGCCTGCTAACCGCGCAGGCACCGGCCAGCACCGTGGTTATCGTCAAAGAATTGTTGATGCCGGAATTATTGATGGAAGTAGAAGCGGTCGCCTGGATCGGCTAAAAAGGCTACCGCTCAATATTTCTCCCCTCTTCTTGCGATAGAGGGGATCGATTTGCGATAGAGAGGATCGATAAAAAATCTTGGCAAATGTCGACGGGCTTACGGTTTACTAACCCACCGCTTTTTTATCCGCCGCTACTTTTTCGCCGGGCTTGTCCAGTGGATAGATTCTCGGGTTCGCTAACTTCAGATATACCGTATCGCCCACTTTGACATTTAATTCCTGATATTCGCGCCGCGATATTTCCACCTCGATATCGTCGCGGCCGTCGTGCCCCAATATCTCCAGTTCCAGCTTATAAACCGAACCGGCGTGATGCACGTGTAATACCCGCGCTTGCGGCAATAGCGGATCGGCTTCGAGCGTTAGCTGCACATCGTGCGGGCGGACATACGCGGCCACTTCATCGCGATGCGCGGAGTCGGCAGGCGCCGGCACGCGCCACAAATCCAGCTCCAACCAACCTTTGTCGACGCGGCCGTGGAAAATATTCACATCGCCGAGAAAGCGCGACACGAACGGGCTGCGCGGATGCTCGTAGACTTCTTCGGGCGTGCCGACCTGCTCGATAACGCCCTTATTCATCACCACGATGCGGCTCGAAACTTCCATCGCTTCTTCCTGATCGTGCGTGACGAAGATGCTGGTGACGTGCAATTCATCGTGCAGGCGACGCAACCAGCGGCGTAGTTCTTTGCGCACATTGGCATCGAGCGCGCCGAACGGTTCGTCGAGCAGCAATACTTTCGGCTCGACCGCGAGCGCGCGCGCCAGCGCGATGCGCTGCCGTTGGCCGCCCGACAATTGATCGGGAAAACGATCGGATAGCCAATCGAGCTGCACCAGTTTTAGTAAATCGAAAACCTTTTTCTTGATGACGCTTTCCGACTGACGCTCGGCGCGCGGCTTGACGCGCAAGCCGAAAGCGATGTTGTCGAATACCGTCATATGGCGAAACAGCGCGTAATGCTGGAATACGAAGCCGATTTCGCGCTCGCGCACATGCGATGCCGTGCGATCCTTGCCATTCAGTAAAACTCGACCGGCGTCCGGCTGTTCGAGGCCGGCGATGATACGCAGCAACGACGTTTTACCGCAGCCAGACGGCCCCAACAACGCAACGAGCTCGCCCTCGGGAATTTCCAGGCTGACATTGTTGAGCGCGTTGAACTCGCCGAATTTTTTCGAAATGTTTTCTACTTGAATGCTCATGCTACAGCCTCTTCAACCGCAATGCGCCGATCCTGTGTTTGCTTCCATTCCAGCACGCTTTTTAATATCAATGTAGCCACCGCCAGCAACGCCAACAGCGACGCCACGGCAAACGACGCCGCAAAGTTATATTCGTTGTAGAGAATTTCCACATGCAGCGGCAGCGTATTGGTCAGGCCGCGGATATGGCCCGACACTACAGATACCGCGCCGAATTCGCCCATCGCGCGCGCGTTACATAATGTCACGCCGTACAACAGTGCCCATTTGATATTCGGCAGGGTAACTTTAAAAAACATTTGCCAGCCGCTGGCACCGAGCGAAAGAGCTGCTTCTTCCTCGTCGCGGCCCTGCTCCTGCATCAGCGGAATTAATTCGCGCGCGACAAATGGGAAGGTAACGAACACGGTCGCCAATACTAGTCCCGGCACGGCGAATAAAATATGAATATCGTGCGCCGCCAGCCAAGGGCCGAACCAACCGCGCGAGCCGAACACCAATACGTAAATCAAACCGGCGATAACCGGCGATACCGAGAAGGGTAGATCGATAAGAGTCAGCAACAGATTTTTACCGCGAAAATCGAAGCGCGCGATCACCCATGCCGCCGCGATGCCGAACACGGTATTGAGCGGTACTGCGATAACGGCGACGGTTAGTGTGAGCTTGATAGCCGATAAGGTGTTCGGCTCGAGCAGCACATCCGCATAAACCTGCCAACCTTTACGCAGGCCCTCGATCAATACCGTCAATAGCGGTAGTACCAGGAACAGGAAAATAACCAATAGGGCAGCGCCGGTCAGTACCAGTTGCACCGGATCGATCTTTTGTCGCGGCCGCGTAGCGCCACCCGCTGCTGGCGATGGGCGCGCCGCCGTAAACAATGTAGAGCTCATAAATTAATCTCGATTATCTAAATAGATGCCGCATTTGTAGGTCGGGTTTTAACCCGACGCTGATTACCGTTATCGATCTGACTAAATTGTCGGACTGAAGTCCGACCTACAGTTCAGGTACCGCTGTGAACTTATAACGCACCGGCGCGACGCCGTGTCCAGGCCTGCAGCGCATTGATCACCAACAACAATACGAAGGAGATGATCAACATCGCCATGCCAATAACGGTGGCGCCGACATAATCGAACTGTTCAAGCTTGGTCATGATCAACAACGGCACGACTTCCGATACCAGCGGCCGATTGCCGGCGATAAAAATGACCGAACCGTACTCGCCGAGCCCGCGCGCGAAAGCCAACGCGAAACCTGTGAGCAATGCCGGCAAAATATTCGGAAAAATAACTTTGGTAAAAACCTGCCAGCGACTCGCGCCGAGACTCGATGCCGCCTCCTCTTCCGACGGATCGAGATCCTGCAATACCGGCTGTACCGTGCGCACCACAAAGGGCAGGCCGATAAAAATCAGCGCGACAGTGATGCCGCTCGGCGTGAAGGCGATATGAAAACCCAGCGGCTCCAAAAGCTGACCGATCCAACCATTTTTTGCATATAACGCTGTCAATACAATCCCGGCCACTGCAGTCGGTAACGCAAATGGCAAATCGACCAATGCATCGAACACTTTTTTGCCGGGCAACGGATAACGCACCAGAACCCAAGCAATCAATAAGCCCAACACGACGTTAATAGATGCGGCTAAAAACGAAGTCATCAAGCTGACTTTGAACGAGGCCAATACGCGCGGCCCGGTCAGCAAATTCCACCACTGCGCCGGCCCGAAGCCCAACGATTTCAGCAGCAGTGCACTCAGCGGAATCAATACCACCAAGCACAAATAAAATACGGTAAAACCTAATGCCGGACGAAAGCCCGGCATTAGCGAACGCTTTACCCAAGGCGCGCGTTTTTTCAACGCTGCGCCCGGTACCACTGGTGTTGCTGTGGATGTCATTACTCAGCTCACTTCACGTAGATCTGATCAAAGATGGCGCCGTCAGCGAAATGTTCTGCGGTCGCTTTCGGCCACGAACCGAATACTTCGTCGAGTTTGAACAGCGGCAATTTCGGGAAGCGTGCAAGATCTTCTTTATCCGCTAACTCGGGCTTGGACGGACGATAGAAGTTCTTCGCGGCGATTTTTTGACCGGCATCGGAGTACAGATACTCGAGATACGCTTTGGCAACGGCCTCGGTGCCGTGCTCTTTTGCATTCGCATCGACCACGGCGACCGGCGGTTCAGCCAAAATGCTGATCGACGGCACGACGATTTCGTATTTATCGCTGCCGAATTCTTTCAGCGATAAAAATGCTTCGTTTTCCCAGGTGATTAAAACATCGCCAATTTCGCGCTGTACGAATGTCGTGGTTGAGCCGCGCGCGCCGGAATCCAATACCGGTACGTGTTTGTACAAATCTTGAATATAGGTCTGTGCTTTTTTCTGCGCCGCTACGACTTTCGGATCGGCCGGATTTTTCAGCGCGCTGAAATCGCCCAACTCTTTCTTCACAGCCCAGCCCCAAGCGGCCAGGTAATTCCAGCGGGCGCCGCCGGAAGTTTTCGGGTTCGGCGTGATCACCTGCACGTCGGGCTTGACCAGGTCGGCCCAATCCTTGATGCCTTTAGGGTTGCCCTTACGCACCAGGAATACGATGGTCGAGGTATACGGCGAACTGTTGGAAGCCAGTTTGGATTGCCAATCGGTCGGAATTTTCTTGGTCAGCGTAGCAATGCTGTTGATATCGTCGGCCAGTGCCAGAGTAACCACATCGGCGCCGAGACCGTCGATCACCGCGCGCGCCTGTTTGCCGGAGCCGCCGTGCGATTGGTTAACTTTAACCACATCGCCGGTTTTAGCCTTCCAATAATCGGCGAATACCGGGTTATAGGCTTCGTACAATTCGCGAGTCGGGTCGTAGGATACGTTGAGCAGCGTGATGTCTTTAGCCGCAACCGCGCCGGCACCAGTCAAAGCGCCCCACAGCGCCACGGCGACGGCCAGTTTTTTGGTTAAAGGCTTGGCAATTGGTCGGGCCATCGATAGAACTCCTGTTGTAATCATTGGTTGTTGTAATGAGGTCGATATGTGATCGAGCAAATTCGGTGCGCACTGTGCGCTAGGTGTGCACTCTACACAGCGGCCCATAGACAAAAAAATATTGTTTTATCATTAGCTTATGCGGCATAAGCTTAGAGGTTTGGGTTATAACTTGGAGGGAGTGGCGCTCACTTAGAAGCGAGGCGCAGGGCGATGACTAAGCAGCTTTCGCAAGTACATTTGCTGCAAGCCTGCTGCTACATGGGGACGGCCACGATTAGATATTTTTCTCATCATCAAATTATCTAATTGTGGCCCCCAACTTTGATTAGTTAGGCAACCGAATGGTACGGCCAGCACGGACCCTGAGGCTTCAGGTTCTAGGCAAGTTCCTCGCATCGATCAAAAACGAGACGGGGTCGAAGCGACGAAACTCGGCGAGTCCGCGCCTCTTCGTCACGATCTTTAGCGACACCGCTCCGATTTCAAAAACTCCGGCTATCGCAGCCCCAACCGCAATTGGGGCGCCCAAAGCTATCGTAACTGTGCCGGCTCCAAGGGCCGTCAACGACTTCGATGAAAATACCGACTCCAGCCCAGCCACCACAGTCTCAAAGCCCCATTTTTTAACGGTGTCGTCGTGCTTCTGGATCGCGAGCGAAAGCGCATCTGTGACATAGGTTTTTGACTTTCCGTCGAACTTCTCATGAAAGAACAGACGCAAGTTTTGAAGCTTGCGTCTCGACTCAGCATCTCTGCGGAACTCTAGAAGGTGCTTCCAGCTAACCCGACTAACGTCAATAAGGTTGAGGCCAGCCAGCTGGAATGAAACATCGTCGGTTGTGTTGGACGGATGCGCGAGAGGATCCAGACCAAGGACGCCCCCAACCGGTTCCGATATCGAAGACAAAACATTAGCCACGTCCAATTGAAGCTGGGGCAGGTGCTTCTGGGCTCGTTGCTCAAACGTCTCGCCGGCGGGCAGGCTCTGGATTCCAAGCGACCATGGAAATGCAACGAGGTACCTGGAGGTGAAATGCATAAAGCCTGGGTGGACCGAGCGCGGCCAATTGGAGTTCACAAGGCTAATTGGAAGCACTTGCTGGAGAATGTCAAACATTTGGACCTCACCTGAATCTCGAACTGGGATCAGTTCGGTCAATTCAAGTGGCACAACATGCTCGCAGTAAAGCGCGGCCTGCTTAGCGCCACTAAATGCCACGACTGTTGAACGGTCTACATACATGGTGACCTCCCAGCCTAACTATGTATTAAACGGACGCATCCGCATTAAAAATTAAATCTGGCGTATCGGTTGATCTTGGTCTTTTGGGGATAAAGCGGATGCATCTGTTGATGTAGTCTGTTCGCACGACCATTATTTTAAATCTGGAAACCGCGCCAATGCTGAAGCCGGAGCAACTCTCCCTAGTTATCCGTAAATTAACTTGATTGAATCCGATTGTCGAGCTGAGATGGTTCAACATCATTTCGCGAAGAGATGGCACAAGCCCGCCTTCTAGCAGGCCCAAATTTTATTATTTTAAAACCCCAAATCCCACCCCCTTAACCGCCAGCCACACCGCTCGCATCGAACGGTTCGTACACAAAACCGCTGGGGAGCGGCGCGCCGCGCATCACGCGCCATGTGGTTGGGAACTCCAACACAAAGGTGGCGAGCACGCCCAGCCCTCCGAACACCAGCGCCATGATACCGGCCAGGGTGCCGAGCGGCAGCAGGGTCAACAATACCACTACCACCAGCGCACTGGCGATGAAGCCGCCGATGGACATCGCAATGAACTGCCGCGCGTCATTGTTGCGACCGTCGAAATGGAACAGGAACAGCTCGTACCAGCGATGCGGCGCGTATACCCTGGCCCGATATGCCAGCGCTCCCAAAAGATGTCCCCATTCGTGCACGAGAAATCCGACCAGCGTTGTCAGCAGCGCGACTCCTACCTGCAACGGGATCGATAGCCAACTATTCAGAATTGCAGCTTGGGGCAACGCGTACTGCCACAGCAGCGCGCAACAAATCAGTAGCGCGATATCGCGGACGACGAATTTCAGAAACATGGCGGGACCTCGACAGTGTACATGCGCGCACTTTACACCGCGCAAAGCCCGCCGCACGCGACATTAACAACTCTTAATTGTTTGTCGCATAAACAGCCCTTCAACCTCAGAGGATCATCGCTTGACCTATGAGTTGATCATAGGTTTTATACTCGGGCTTGAACAACGATGGAAAGCACCTATGAAAGTCAGCGAATTAGCGCGCGCCGCAGAGGTCAGCAGCGATACCGTGAGGTTTTATACTCGCGCCGGCCTGCTGCACCCGCGCCGCGACCCCGATAACGGCTATCAGTTATACGCGACGGCCGATTTACAGCGCCTGCGCTTCGCGCGCAAGGCGCGGCAATTGGGTTTCAGCTTAAAAGAAGTGACGGCCATTCTGCGCGATGCCGATACGCAGAAATCGCCGTGCCCGCAGGTGCGCGACCTGTTCGCGCTGAAGCTGGTCGCTGTCGAACAACAATTACAAGAGCTAACCGAATTGCGCGATCGCATGCGCGCGGCGACGCAGCAATGGCAGGGCATGCCGAATGGTGCGCCGGATGGCCACACTATTTGCCGCCTGATCGAATATTGGGACGCGCCATCCGCCGTCACCGAGGAGTCTCGCAATGACTGCACCAATCACTGAGCTCGATATCCAAGGCGCCACCTGCGCGGGTTGCGTGCGCAAAATCGAAAATGCCCTGCGCGCGGTGCCCGGTGTCGAAAAGGCGGAAATGAATTTTGCCACGCACAGCGCGGCTATCGAAGGCGATGTCGGCAGCGACACATTGATCGCGGCGGTGCGCGGCGCCGGTTACGACGCATCGCTGCCGATCGTCGAAGCCGATAGCAGAGTCGACGAAGCGCTCGAACAAGAACGCTTGCAAGCACACTACAAAAAATTAATTCGCGATATGAGTCTGGCGCTGGGGTTCGGCGTGCCGCTGATGTTATGGGGCGCATTCGGCGATCGAATTAGCGGTGGCGATAGCATGATGGTAACAGCCGGCACTCTTGGTCAATTAGCATGGACGGTTGTCGGCATCTTAACGCTGGCGATATTGATGTTCGCCGGCGGGCATTTTTTTCGCGGCGCGTGGCACGCATTTAAACATCACAACGCAACGATGGATACCTTGATCGCGGTCGGTACCGGCAGCGCCTGGCTGTATTCGATCGTCGTGGTACTGCTGCCCGATATATTGCCGATGACGGCGCGCCACGTTTATTTTGAAGCCAGCGCAATGATTATCGGTTTGATCAATCTCGGCCTGGTATTGGAAATTCGCGTGCGCGGCAAAACGTCGAAAGCGATCAAACGCCTGCTCGATCTGCGCCCGAAAACCGCGCATGTTTTGCGTGCCGATGCGGAAATGGATTTAGCGATCGAGCAAGTCGTTATCGACGATATTATTCGCGCGCGCCCCGGCGAGCGCATCGCCGTCGATGGCGAGGTGCTCGATGGCGATAGCTATATCGACGAATCGATGTTGAGCGGCGAGCCGATGCCGATACACAAAAAAAAGGGCGACACGGTGGCGGCTGGGACCATCAATCAAAGCGGCACGTTAACTTATCGCGCGACGCGCATCGGCCGCGATACCGCATTGGCGCGTATTATCGAGCTGGTGAAAAAAGCGCAGGGCGCCAAGCCGTCGATCGGCCGCCTGGCCGATTCGATCGCGGCGGTATTCGTTCCGACCGTATTATTGATCGCGACCGCCGCCGCATTGCTCTGGTTCAACTTCGGCCCGGCGCCGGCAGTCGCGCATATGTTGATCGCGGCCACTACCGTTTTAATAATTGCCTGTCCGTGCGCGCTGGGTTTGGCGACGCCGATGTCAGTGATGGTAGGCGTCGGCAAGGCGGCGGAGGCGGGCGTGTTGATTCAACGCGGTGAAGCGCTGCAAACCGCCGGGCAGCTCGACGTTATCGTGCTTGATAAAACCGGTACCATTACCGAGGGCAAACCTGCAGTCATTGAAATTTTTTCCATCGATGGCAATGAACAGCAAGTGTTACATCTGGCCGCGTGCATCGAACAATATTCGGAACATCCGCTCGCCAGCGCGATCGTGCGCGCCGCCAGCGGTAAAAATACCAAACCGAAGCCGGCGGGCAATTTTACCGCGCACAACGGGCGCGGTGTCAGCGCGCAGCTCGACGACAAAACACTATTGCTCGGCAATCGCCGCTGGCTGGAACAGCAAGACATCGATTGCAGCGCTCTGCAAAACGCCGAACAAAAAATTACCGAGCAGGCGGGCACGCCATTATTTCTCGCTCAGGTTGTCGCCGAGCAAAAACAATTGCTCGGTGTGATCGGTGTCGCCGATCACATCAAAGCCGATTCGCGTGCCGCTATCGAGCGTTTGCATAAACGCGGCTTGACCGTAGTGATGTTGACGGGGGATATCGAAGCATCGGCGCGCGCGATCGCGCAGGCGGTCGGTATCGATCGCGTATTCGCGGAAGTATTGCCTGAAAACAAGGCCGCTAAAATCACCGAATTTCAGCTTCAGAACAAAAAGGTCGGTATGGTCGGCGACGGTATCAACGACGCGCCGGCATTGGCGAGCGCCAATGTAGGCTTTGCGATCGGCACCGGTACCGATATCGCTATCGAAAGCGCCGATATCACGCTGATGCGCGGCTCGTTGCACGGCGTGGCCGATGCCATCGAAATTTCGCAGGCGACGCTGCGCAATATCAAACAAAATTTATTCGGAGCATTTATCTATAACATCGTCGGAATTCCGGTCGCTGCCGGTGCGTTGTATCCGCTGTTCGGTTTATTGATGAGCCCGGTGTTGGCCGGCGCGGCGATGTCACTGTCATCGGTAACTGTGATTACCAATGCCAATCGGTTGCGGCTGTTTCGTGCGGGGTCGCCGAGCACCGCGCAAACGGCAACGGGACAGGTTCCAGCTAAAACATCGGAGCATGCCGCATGATCGACTCGCTGCTACAGAGTGGATTGGTGAATACCTGGCTGATCAATCTCGGTGGCCTGCTATTAATGGCGGCTATCGTCTTTTGGTTCTGGCTGTGGCGACCAAAAACAATCCGTACTGCCAGCGGCAGCGTTATCGATATCCGCGTGGCAAACGGTGTGTACGAACCGAGTTATCTGGAGATCAAACGCGGCATCGCCACTACGCTGAATTTTCACCGCGAAGACCCCAGCCCCTGCGCCGAGCAAGTCATCTTTCACGGTCTCGATATCAACGAGACCTTGCCGATAGGGGTGACCAAAGCGATCCACATCGCGCCGCAACACATTGGCACCTACCGCTTTACCTGCCAGATGCAAATGTATCAGGGCAAATTAAAAGTGATCGATTAGTTGCGATCAGTGCGCCGATTGTGAACCCGTGCAGACATCTACGCACACTCCTGGTGCCGGTAATGCACTTGCGCGCAAAGCTGGGCCGCCTAAATCGCCGCGTTTCGATGCGCCTGTTAGACGAACATCACATAAGAAATTAACGTACTCATAACTCATAAGCTGAAACTGTCAATACCCGCCGCCGTGCTTTTTGCGCGCACAATTTTGTTTCGCCAATTAATAAATTGTGCGCCAGCGCTATCGCAGAAAAAAACTCTTTCTCTGGCCGCTACATTTATCTCGGCAACTCTCCACTGCTCATGCGGCCTCAGCCGCCCCATCAACTTTTATAACATCGTTATACATCCTGCTTTCATGTACCTGTAAAAAAGTAGGTATAGCTTTTGCACCACGCTCCGTAGTAATTTATTAACAATCCGTAACAATAGTATCAACGCTCCGCTGCGAGCCCCCGTAGAAAAGAGGAATTTTTTATGTCCGTTACCGAAACCATTAAAGAAAAAGCTGAAACGCTCAAGGGCAAGGCCGGTTCGCTGTGGTCCGCCGCGTACGAGCTCAACAAACTGACGGTCGATAAGCTCGAGGAAGCCTCCAAGCTCAGTCTGGATTCGGCAACTTATTTCAGCGGCGTCGGCATTAAACAAATACGCGCTGCCAGCGCGATTAAAGATATGGAATCGATGCGTAACTTCACCGCCGGCAGCATTAGCTTAAGCGGCGAAATTGCCAAGAAAGTGATGGAGGACAGCAAGGCGATGCTCGGTCTCGGTGCCGGCATGAAAGATAAAATCGCCAGCATGTTTCCTAGCAAAGAAGAAGCAGTGAAAAAGAAAGCGCCGACCAAGCCCGTCGCCGTCTAGTCGTTCAAGCAACTATCGATTGCGGGCGCAGTGCCGCCCGCGCCCTTCCTGGAAGATGCGCTGTTTTGGTTTTCGGCTAACTTGGCTTTTTGACTAACTTGGTTTTTGACTAACAACGGGATTGTCCAAGGAATCTCTGATCGAGCAGCTGTTTCCTCCTCCCTGCGAGAGACAGCGCTTAATCAGAACCTCTCTAACGTAAGGAGCAAGCTGTGTTCGACTGGTTTTCGCAATGCGCACGCATCATCGATCAGGTGTGCGAGGTTCAGAAAACGATGGTCAACGATATTTTCGATCGCTTCGAAGACGGCGGCGTATCGGACAATACCGTCGATACCGTCACCGAATGCTCGCGAAGCTTTTATAATTGCGCAGCAAAAAATCCCGGCAAGCTTGTCGAAATTCAAATCAATTACTGGCAGAGCCAGCTAAAACTTTGCAACAATCTGGTACTGCGCCTGGTTGGGGAAAAAGTCGAACCGATGACGCGCCCCAAAGTCGGCGATCGCCGCTTTATCGATAATGCCTGGGAAGAAAATGCATTATTCGATTTTATCAAGCAAGCCTATCTATTAGCCTCCGATAATTTACTCAGCTGCGTCGAAAACCTCGAAGCGCACGACCAGCGCAGCAGCGAACGCCTGCAATATTACACACGGCAAATGGTGAATGCGTTGGCGCCCACCAATTTTGCGCTCACCAACCCGGAGGTATTGCGTAAAACGCTCCAAACCAAGGGCGAAAATCTGTTGACCGGCCTGGAGATGATGGTCGAGGACAAAAAGAAAAGCGCCGACGTGCTCAATGTATGCATGAGCGAACCGAACGCGTTTGAACTCGGTAAAACGATTGCCATGACGCCGGGTGCCGTGGTCGCGGAAAATTCGCTGATGCAATTGCTGCAGTACGCACCAACCACCGCGCAAGTCAAGCGCACGCCGGTGCTGATCGTTCCGTCCTGGGTCAACAAATACTACGTTCTCGATCTCACCGAAAAAAATAGTTTCGTCAAATGGCTGACCGATCAGGGCCACACGGTTTTTATGATTTCCTGGGCCAACCCGGATAGCAGTTTCAGAAACGTTGGCTTCGACGATTATATTCAGCAAGGACCGTTGGCTGCGCTCGATATGATCGAGCGCATAACCGGCGAAGCGCAGGTATCCGCCGTAGGTTATTGTCTCGGTGGCATTCTGCTGGCCGCGGCGCTCGCCTATAGCGACGGCAGCAACGAGCACCGTTTCGCCAGCGCGACGTATTTCGCATCGAGTATCGATTTCCGCGACCCCGGCGATATCGGCGTTCTGGTCGATGAAGGTATGATTGAATCAGTCGAGCACAAAATGCAGCACAACGGCTATTTCGACGGCCGTCTGCTGTCGGCTGGTTTCAATTTATTAAAAGAGAACGATCTGTTCTGGAATTATTACGTACTTAATTATTTAAAAGGCGAGCGGCCGGCGGCGCTCGATTTAATGCATTGGAACAGCGACAACACCAATGTACCGGCTGCAACGCATCGCTTCATCATGCGCGAGCTGCATATGAATAACCGTCTTGTGAAACCGAATGGACTGATGCTGAACGGACGCGCCATCGACCTGCATAACGTCGTTACGCCGACTTATGTTTTGGCGACCGATAAGGATCACATTGCACGCTGGCGTTCGTGTTATGCCGCGACACAATTGCAGAGCGGCGACAAACGCTTCGTGCTGGCGGGTTCGGGACATATCGCCGGCGTCATCAATCCGCCCAACGCCCACAAATATTATTACTACGTGAATCCCGAGACACCGCCGCAACCGGACGACTGGCTCGACCGTGCGTTTAAAGTAGAAGGCAGTTGGTGGACCGATTGGGCAACCTGGCAGGAAAGCCACGCCGGCGAGTGGATTCCGGCTCGCAGTATCGAGAACGCCATAGAGCCGGCGCCCGGCCGTTATGTGCGCGATCGCCTCGATGAACGCAGCACTACCCATCAGCGCGCTGCCTGATCACCGCACTCCCCAACTGCATAACCGCCGCTTCACTTCGAAGCGGCAACCAACCATCTTCCCTGTTTAAATCCTTCCGCTACCGTAATATTTAAAGCGACCCGGTTATCGCTATACTGCGCGTCGGCTCCAAAATACCCGCGCCAGACTTTTCGAGCCACGCCCCTCGCCGAAAACGGGATTTCACAATGAAAAGCTCCATCAAGGCAGCGTTGTTCTCCGCTCTGATATTTCCGGGCGCCGGTCAGATGTTGCTGAAGCAATATCGACGCGGCTTTATTCTATTGTTGCTTACACTCATCCCTCTATTTTTTGTTCTTCGCGACGATCTGCAGCAGGCAGTGGTTATCGCCGATAAAATTCAAAGCGGCGCAATGCCACTCGATGCGCAGGTGATTTCGCAGTCAGTAGAGAATGCCGATACGCACAATGCTCTACCTCTGGATATTGCCCGCTATATGATTGCCGCTTGCTGGTTCATCGGTATTATCGACGCCTTTCGCGCCGGCAAGCGGAAAGACGCAACGGCCCAGATTGAGCCGCAAGCGTAATTCCAGTTGCACATTCGTGGCGGGCGGCATAATTTAGACTGCTGTGTTCTTTTCGAGGAAACGCCCAATGTCAGCCACTATTCCGGAAAACTATCTCGATCTGTTCAAAAAGCCCGCCTTTGCCCATCTCACCACATTGATGCCGGACGGGAGTCCGCAAGTCTCGCCGGTATGGTGCGAATACGATGGCACGCACGTCGTCATCAACTCCGCCAAAGGGCGACAGAAAGATCGTAATATGCGCCGCGATCCGCGCGTAGCGCTGGCAATCAGCGATCCGGAAAATCCGTATCGTTATTTGCAGGTACGCGGCAAGGTCGTAGAAATTACCGAGCAGGGCGCCGATGCGCATATCGATAAGCTATCGCACAAATATATGGGCAAGGATTATCCGTACCGCGATCCGAGCTCGACGCGCGTCATTTATAAAATTCGCGCCGAAAATGCCTCCGCCAGCGGTTGATTATTTGTATGTCGTGGCAGCAGTTACTCAATAAAAACCGGCTTGGTCAGCGGCCCGCCAAGGATGAGTCGGGCCGCAACGCATTTTTGCGCGATCACGATAAAATTATTTTCTCGGGCGCGTTTCGGCGCCTGGCGCGCAAAACGCAGGTGCATCCGCTCGCTACCAACGATCATATCCATAATCGGCTGACGCACAGCCTGGAAGTTTCCTGCGTCGGGCGCACGCTCGGCATACGCGTCGGCCAGGCGTTGCGCGCGCGCGAATTGCTGCCGGCGCAGATCGATGCCACCGATCTCGGCGATATCGTGCAATCGGCCTGCCTGGCGCACGATATCGGCAATCCGCCATTCGGCCACACCGGCGAACGCGCGATTCGCGCCTGGTTTCAGGAACACGGCCAAAAGTTTCTTGAAGGTCTGGATACCGATCAGTGCGCCGATCTGCAATGGTTCGAGGGCAACGCTCAGGGTTTTCGTATTCTCACCAAATCCGAATACCATCAGTACGACGATGGCATGCGACTCACCTACGCGACGCTGGCGACTTTTCTAAAATATCCATGGCTATCTGGAGCGGCGCGCGGCGGCAGCGCGCCGCGCGCGGACAAATTCAGCGCGTTCGCGGCCGAGCGCAGTGCGTTTATCGAAGTCTGCAGCGCTACCGGCATGCACCAGTGCAAACCCAATCAGTTCAGCCGTCACCCGCTCGCTTTTTTGGTCGAGGCGGCCGATGATTTTTGCTACGGCATCATCGATCTCGAAGACGGGCTGGAAATGGAACTGTTGTACTGGGACGAAGTTTATCCGCTGCTGCGTCCGGTGCTGCCCGATAGCGAGGAGGTACGCAACTTACTACGCTCCGATCTGCGGCCCGGGCGTAAGGCGGCATTGTTGCGCGGTAAAATTATCGAGCATTTTATCGAAGCGGGCGTGCAAGCATTCATGCAGCATCACGACCAACTGCTCGCGGGCGACGTCGCGGTGGATTTAATCGCATTGTGCGCACATCCGATTCGCGAGGTCGTCGAAGGCGCAAAGCAGTTAGCGAAGACACGGGTCTTCGAGCATCCCCGTAAAATAGAATTGGAGATCGGCGCGTACCAAGTGATCGGTACATTGCTGGATAGCTTGATCGAAGCGGCGGTTGGCTATGGCCGCGGCGACAACAGCAACTTTCGCCATCAGCGGCTCATCAATTTAATCGGCGAACACACCTTTCCGCCGCTGCTTGCTTCATGGCCGGAAGCGGAGCGGCGTTATCAGTGCATGCTGCGCGCGGTGGATTTCATATCCGGTATGACCGACAACTACGCTACTTATCTGGCCAAGCAATTTAGCGGTATGGCCGAAATTAGGTATTAGTAGTTAGTTAAGGGCGCGCAGAAGCAACTCCCAACGAAGTCTCTAACTAACTACTAAAATCTAACTACTAACTACTAAAACCTAACCACCAAAAACTATCTCGCCCACCTAGCCGAGCCCGACTGCCCCGGCCCGGACGATACCTTTACCACTATTTCTATAATCGCTCGATCGCGGACAAAGCTTTCGTCGCCGATGAATCGATCGCGCACATAGCGCGCGAACTCCTCCACCGTGGAGTTGCGAATCGGCAGCAACAGCGTATCGCTTTTGCGCAGCGGAATTTTTTCGCCGTTGAACCAGACGATATAAAAATCGTCGACCTGCTCGATTCTTAAATGCGGAGACAGCTGCGGAACCAACGTATATTCATCGAGCTCTTCGCACAGCGAGCGCAGACGATTCTTGATGTCCTTGTAGCTAAAACAAATGCCGTCATCGCCGACCGGCGCCGTCACCGCCAACTGCACTGCGTAATTGTGGCCATGCAGCCGCTCGCGCTCGGTGGCACTGAATAAGGTGAAATGCGCCGCAGAAAATTTAATGTCTTCTTTGGTTATTTCGATAGTCGTTAAATTCTGCATAGGCTCTCGTAACGGATGGGGCCAATCCGCCGCATTATAACGAGTTCTTTGCAAAAGCACCGCCTCGCGACACGTCCTCCGGATCGACAGGCTAGGGCTGGCGATCGGCCCTGGCTATATTCCCACCCGGGTACCATCGAGCAGGGGATCGGGTTATCCTTAACATTTGCACAGATTGCGGATTACGATAGGCTCCCGATTTGAAACCACCCGTCTCTAAAGCCGATTTGCGCCGCGAACTCGACCGCCAGATCGATACCTATCTGCGCGAGGGTGGCGCCGTGCATGAGATACCGCGAGGAATCAGCGGCCGCGATCCGACGGACGGCCCGCTGCCGGCCGCGCCGTTCTTTGCCGGTGAGACAAAGGAAAAACGCACCTACCTGGTAGACGTCATCGCCGCCATCGAAGCCCGTCGTAAACCGCCGCAGCCGGTAAAGAAATTAGCGCGCCGCCCGCGCAAGAAATTTATCTACGACGATTTTGGCGAGCCGATTCGCTGGGTCTGGGAAGAGTAAAGGGATAGTTGGCCGCAAAATTTTCGCGACCATTTACTTTAATTCGCTTCGATTTGGCATAGTATGTAGAACGATACACAGTATGTAGAACGATACATGGTATGTAGAACTATAAATGCAAGGAGAGGCAGCATGCTAGTGTTGGCGCGCAAGGTCGGTGAGACGCTGATAATCGGAGAGTCCATTCGCTTGACCATCTTAGAGGTCGACGACAAGCAAGTGCGGGTAGGCATTTCAGCTCCGTCCGATATAACCGTTAACCGGGAAGAAGTGCAGAAACGCTTGGACCAGCAAAAGAGTCGCTGATTTTTCCGCAGACGTTTTCTAAATGCAATCGGACTGCAGCGCTGAAAATCGAACGCGAACCTTTTCATAAGCGATTCGCTCAAAAGCGGCAGCAATGGCGCGCGACAGTCCGTGAGTTGCGTTAACTTGCCGAGGCCAAAAATATTCGGTTCTTACCGCCGCGCTTGGCTTCATACATCGCCCGATCGGCGCGCGCAATCAACTGCTCGGGATCGGTCGAGTCGCTTGCGTGTAAGACATAAATTCCGATGCTGGTGCCAAAGGCCAGATGGTTGCCGTTCAACTCCACCGGCTCGCTCATGGCGTTGAGAATTTGCGCCGCAATGGCTTGGGCCTCCGCCGCCCCATCGCCTAACCCCTCGAGAACAATCACGAACTCGTCGCCCGCCAAACGCGCGACAATATCCGTTGCGCGCACGCACGCCAATAACCGTTGTGCAAATTGCTTTAGCAAATAATCGCCGGAATCGTGTCCATAGCGATCGTTGATCGCTTTAAAACCATCGAGGTCGAGAAATAAAATACTGATCGCTTCGCTCGAGCGATGCGCCCGCGCGACCGCTCGAGCCAAACCGGCCAACAGCGCGCGGCGATTGGGCAACCCTGTCAAGGCATCCTGCGTAGCCTGGCGCTGCAACGATAGTTCCAATGCCTTGCGCGTGGTTATATCCTGAGCCATGACGTAAAAACCGGTAACAGCAAGCTCGCGTATGTCGGGAATATAAGAGACGCTCAAAATCGATTCCTGCTCCGCATCGAGAAAAGTTATTTCAAAATCTTCGCGCTGACCGCTCAGAACTTTTTCGACGTGCGTCTTTATTCCCGCGTAGACTTTCGCGCTCAGCATTTCCGCCAACGAATGACCGATGATCGCTTCGGGCGCTAAATTGAACGCCGTTCGATAGGCCTCGTTGGCAAAACGAAATTTTTGCTCGGCATCGATATAGGCAATTTGTACCGGCAGATTATTGGCAATGGTATGCAGTTGATTTCGGCTATCCTGCAATGCCTCGGCGATTTTTTTTCGCTCGGTGATATCGTGTAGAAATGCACAGAACAAATGTCCGTGCTCCGACGGCAAAAGTGCAATGCGAATTTCGATCGGAAACAAACTGCCGTCGCGCCGCATGGCGACCAACTCCAAGCGTTTATTGAGCACGCGCGCTTCGCCGGTCAATAAAAAACGCTCCATGCCTTGCCGATGCGCGGCGCGGTACTGCACCGGCACAATCATCTCATCCAGACGCCGACCTAAAGCTTCTTCACTGCTCCAACCGAACGTGAGCTCCGCCTGCCGGTTCCATTGTTTTATCGTGCCCGCCGAGTCGATGCATAAATAAGCATCCTGGGCGGTTTCGAGCACGGCCGCCAATTGCGCGGCGCCGGCTTTCAGCGATAGCTCGGAGCGTCGTTGCTGCTCGTTCGCCTGCGACAACATGGCATTCGTTTCTTGCAACTGCCGCGTGCGTTGTTGTACGCGATCCTCGAGTTCGAGCTTCAGTATCCGTAGAGAAGCTTCCGCCTCCTTGCGCGCCTGGATATCCGCGATCACCGAAATAAAATACAACGGTTTACCGAAATGATCGCGCTGCAAAGACACCGATAAATTGGCCCAACGGATGGAGCCGTCGTGGCGTATGTAGCGCTTCTCCAGCGAATACTGCGCGATATCGCCAGCGACAATGCGTTTCACCAGTTCGAGATCGGCATCGAGATCTTGCGGATGGGTAACATCCGCGAAAGTAATTTTCAACAAATCCTCTTCGCGATAGCCCAGGAGTTCGCACAACTTGCGATTGACCTTCAACCAATGGCCATCGACATCGAGCATTGCAATACCGACCGCGGCGTATTCGAACGTCGCCTGAAAGCGCGCTTCGCTTTCCTGTATGGCGCGATCGCTCTGCGCGGAAATCGCCGCCGACAATTGCGTCGCTTCGCGCTGCACGATTTCGCGTTGCGCTAAAGCCGCCAAATCCTCCAACAGCTGAATTTCCGTCGCGGATAACGCGCGCGGTCTGCGATCGATAATACATAGCGTGCCCAACGCAATGCCGGTCGAAGAAAAAATAGGCCTGCCGGCATAGAAGCGAATGTGCGGATCGCCAAGCACCATAGGATTATCGGCAAAGCGCGCGTCCTGCAACGCGTCGGCAACAATGAGGGGTTGTGGACTATGAATAGCGTGCGCGCAAAATGCGTAATCGCGCGGCGTTTCGGCGACATCCAGACCGACGCGCGATTTAAACCACTGACGATCGCGATCGATGAGCGATATCACCGCGATCGGTACCTGCAAGACCTGCGCGGCCAAACGCGTGATGCGGTCGAATATTTCTTCGGGCGGTGAGTCGAGTAACTTTAGTGCTTTTAACAGCGTTATTCGCTGCTCCTCGTCAACGGTCGGTCCGGCAATCAACATAGGCGCTCTCGTCAATCTACGGCGGTCGCCGAATATCTCATCGGCATAACCAGTGTAGCCAACTTCCTATGTATTCAGGAATTGCGTATTAAGGAATATTGCAACGCCGAACAGCGCGCCTCGACCGCACGGCATAGCTAGGGATACGCGTGGACATTGAGTTCGCGCGGCCCTTTAACGCTAGTGGCCGCACGCTTCCGTTAAGGTTTTCTTAGTCGCAATAACCGGTAGGCCGCCGGCAGTACCAGCATCGACAGCAGCGGGGCGGTAACCATGCCGCCCAGCATTGGCGCGGCGATGCGGCTCATCACCTCCGAGCCGCTGCCGGAGCCCAAAAATATCGGCAGCAAGCCGCCAAGTATCACTGCCACCGTCATCGCTTTGGGGCGCACGCGTTGTACGGCGCCGCGGCGAATGGCTGCATCGAGTGCCTGTAAGGAGTCTGCTTGCATGGAGTCAGAAGCGGGCCCGACCCCATCGCGCGCCTCAACCAATGCCTGCTTGAGATACAGCAACATGATGACGCCGAACTCGGCGGCGAGGCCGGCCAGCGCGATGAAGCCCACTCCTGTCGCCACCGATAAATTGTAATCGAGCAGATAAAGCAGCCAGACCCCACCACTGAGGGCAAACGGTAGCGTGCCCATAATCAACAGCGCTTCGTCGATGCGGCTGAACGTCAGATACAGCAACACGAAAATAATCAGCAGCGTTGCCGGCACGACAATTTGCAGGCGCGCAGTAGCGCGCTCGAGAAACTCGAACTGACCGGAGTAGGAAATACTCATGCCCGGCTGCAACGTTATGCGCTGCGCTAGCGCAGCGCGCAAGGCCTGCGCGGTCGAAGCCAAATCGCGTTCGCGGACGTCGATATATACCCAGCCGGACAAGCGCGCATTCTCGCTCTTGATCATCGGCGGTCCGTCCTGCACGGAAATTTTACTGACCATGCCCAGCGTAATTTGTTGACCGCCCGCGGTGACGATTAATAATTCGCGCAGCTTTTCCGGCGAATCGCGCAGCTCGCGCGGATAGCGCACATTGATCGGAAAGCGCGCGCGCCCCTCGATCGTCTCGCCGATATTCTCGCCGCCGATGGCACTCGCCACCACGGTTTGTAATTCGGCGATATTCAAACCATAGCGCGCGGCCGCTGCCCGGTCGATATCCACGACGACATAGCGGCCGCCGCGCAGGCGTTCCGCTAACGCGGAACTGACCCCGGGTACCGTTTTGGCAATCTGCTCTATTTGTCCGGCGACCTCATCGATCGCCGCAAGATCGTGACCGGACACTTTAATGCCGATCGGACTTTTAACGCCGGTCGCCAACATATCGATGCGATTGCGAATCGGCGGTACCCAAATATTGGTAAGCCCCGGTACCTGTACGGCGCGATCCAATTCTTCGATTAATTTTTGCGGCGTCATTCCGGTGCGCCACGCCGCGCGCGGTTTAAAGCGAATCGTGGTTTCAAACATCTCCAACGGCGCCGGATCGGTGGCGCTGTCCGCGCGGCCCGCTTTACCGAATACGCTGTCGACCTCCGGGACGCTTTTAATCATGCGATCGGTCAACTGCAATAATTGCGCAGCCTTGGCCGCCGATAAGCCCGGTAGCGCAGATGGCATATACAGCAGATCGCCCTCGTCGAGCGCCGGCATAAATTCGCCACCCAAGCGGCTGAGCGGCCATAGCGTGCTGACTGCGATCAACAGCGCCAACAACAGCGTCAGCCGCGTATGGCGCAACACCCATTCCAATACCGGCCGATAACCGGCGATCAACCAGCGATTGAGCGGATTGCGAGTCTCGGCGGGAATTTCGCCGCGAATCCAATAACCCATCAGCACCGGTACCAAGGTCACGGCGAGCAGCGCGGCAGCCGCCATCGCGTAGGTTTTGGTGAACGCGAGCGGGCTGAATAACCGGCCCTCCTGCGCCTGCAATGTAAATACCGGAATAAACGAGAAAGTAATAATCAGTAAACTAAAAAATAATGCCGGTCCAACCTCCTGCGCCGCCGCGCCGATCAGGTGCCAGCGCGCCTCGCCGGTCAGCGCGGCGGCGGGATTGTCGCGCTGCCACTGCTCGATTTTTTTATGCGCGTTTTCAATCATCACCACCGCCGCATCGACCATCGCGCCAACCGCAATCGCAATGCCGCCGAGCGACATGATATTGGCATTGATGCCCTGGTAATGCATGACGATAAATGCGCTCAACACGCCGAGCGGCAGGGAAATGATCGCTACCAGCGCCGAGCGCAGATGCCATAGGAATACAGCGCACACCAGCGCGACGACGAGGAATTCCTCAAGTAATTTTTGTTGCAAATTCATCACCGCGCGATCGATCAACTGCGAGCGATCGTAGGTTGTTATCACTTCCACGCCGGGCGGTAATGCGTTATGCAATTCGGCTAATTTTTGCTTGATTGCCGCGATCGCCGTGCGCGCGTTTTTACCGCTGCGCAAGATAACGACGCCGCCGGCCACTTCCCCCTCGCCATTGAATTCGGCGATGCCGCGGCGCATTTCCGGGCCGCGCTGAATAGTCGCCACATCGCGCAGACTAATCGGAACATTATTAATCGCGCCGAGTGGGATCGCGCGAAAATCGTCGAGCGTCGTTAAATAGCCGCTGGCGCGCACCATGTATTCGGCTTCGGCCAGTTCGAGCACCGAACCGCCGCTCTCTCGATTGGCATTGCGGATGGCTTCGATGACTGTATCGAGAGTCAAGCCAAAACCCGCTAATTTAAGCGGATCGATTTGCACTTGATACTGTTGTACCATGCCGCCGATGCTGGCGACCTCGGCAACGTCGGGCACGCTTTTCAATTCGAATTTTAAAAACCAATCCTGCAACGCCCGCAATTGCCCCAAGTCATGTTGGCCGGTTTTATCGATTAACGCGTATTCGAATACCCAGCCGACGCCGGAAGCATCCGGCCCCAGCGCCGGTTTCGCAGCGGCGGGCAAGCGACCCTGCACCTGATTCAAATACTCGAGGACGCGCGCGCGCGCCCAATACAAATCGGTGCCATCCTCGAATAATATGTACACGAACGAATCGCCGAAAAATGAAAAGCCGCGCACGTTTTTCGCGCCGGGCACCGACATCATGGTGGTGGCGAGCGGATAGGTGACTTGATCCTCGACGATCTGCGGCGCTTGCCCGGGCCACGGCGTGCGAATAATTACCTGCACATCCGATAGATCGGGCAGCGCGTCGATCGGCGTCGCGCGCAACGCCCACAGACCCCACGCCGCCAAAAGTAAACTCATCAGCAACACCAGCACGCGATTGCCGATCGACCAGCGAATAATAGTTTTTATCATGGCTGCCGCTCCGTCGAGTGCGGCGCCGGCGGCGCCTCTTCCAAGCGCTTTAGCTGACCCGTTAGATTGGCTTCGCTATCGATGAGAAACTGGCCGGCCGCAACTACCTGCTGCCCTTCTTCAAGTCCTTGCAGAATTTCGCAGTCGTTTTGATCCTCGCGACCCAGCGTCACCAGCACTGGATGAAAATGTCCCTCGGCATCGGCGACGATGACGCGATCGCCGATGCCGCCGCGAATCACCGCGGCGCTCGGCACCAACAATGCCGACGTGGCGGCAACATCGATAAACCGTACCTGCGCCAATAAGCCCGGACGCAAATCGCCGTGCGGATTTTGCAATTCCACGCGCACGCGCAATGTGCGCGTGGCGATATCGCTTTCCGGCAGGATCGCAAACACTTTGCCGGTCCGTTTCGGCAGCGCGGCGAAACTGGCCTCGATATTCGTGCCCACCGCAATCGACTGCGCCGCTATCTGCGGCACCGCCACTTCCAGCCAAACGCGCTCGATGCCGTTGATCGTTGCGAGTGGCGCACCGGCCGCCAGATTCATACCGGCGCGCACCTCGAGCGCTTTAATAACGCCGGTCTGCGGAGCGACGACGGTAAAAACCGGCCGCGGCGTTTTACTGCGCGCGATCTCGGCGATAATTTCCGGCGGCATGCCGAGCGCCGCGGCGCGCGCGCGCGCCGCGGCCAATAACGCGGCATCGCCGTTCGCTTGCAACAACAGTATTTCCTGTTGGACGCCGAGCCATTCCGGCACCAATAAATCGACCAGCGGCGCACCGCGCACAACGATGTCGCCGGCAGCCAGGTTATAAACACGCTGCACGAAACCGGCGCTGCGCGTTTGCAGCACCGAGACATCGCGTTCGTTAAACACAATATTGCCGACCGCGACGACCGATGTCGTTAACGCGCCGCGCCGCACGCTGGCTAAGCGTACTCCGAGTGCTTGCGAATGCGCCGTGTCGATTGCCGCAGCATGTGCGGCAGGCTGATCCACGCTATCTTCGCGTGTGTAACGCGGCACCAATTGCATATCCATAAACGGCGATTTGCCCGGCTTATCGAAATGCTGGTCGGGATGCATTGGATCGTACCAATACAACACGCGCGCTTCCGCCGAGGGTGCGATAGCCGGTTTGCTCGCCATCGTTCGATAAAGTAGCAGCGCCGCCAGCGCGGCGACGAAAATTGCGATGATAAGCTTGCGACGCGCGTTCATTGGCCGATCTCCTCGTAAGCAAAATGTAATTTCGCACTCAGTTGCGCCTGTTGACTGAACAAATCGAGGCGGCGAATTTTCAATTCCAGCAATTCGCGCCGCGCCGCCAGCACGCTCGCTAAATCGCCTTGACCGGCGCGATAGCTCGCCATCGACAAATCGACTTTTTGCTGAGCGAGCGGCAGACTCGCGCCGTCGACACGCTGCAACTGTTGCTGTAAGGAGCGATACGCCGCGCCATCGACCTCCAATTGCACAAGATGTTCGCGCAGCATGCTTTCGCGCTCGTAATCGAGCTGCGCCAGCGCATGCTGCTTGGCCACAATATTTGGCGTCTGCCGCGTCGCCGTTGAAACCGGCAGCGCGTAAGTGAATTGCAGCGAAACCATATCCGGATAAAGGCCGCGCCGTTGATAGTCCAGTTCCACGCTCCAATCCGATTGTTTTTGCGCCTGCGCCTCGCGCAACTCAGCTTCGGCCTGCGCCGTCATCGGCCCGTACGCGACGAGTTCCGGGTGTTTATGCACGTGGCGATTCAGCGCGGCGATATCTGGATCGAGCGGCGGCGCAACGCCACCGAGCGGCAGATAAGCGGCGTCGCCCAACCATTGTTTCAACAACGCTTTGGCGCCATCGATTTGTTGCTGCAACACATCGCGGCGATCGGCCAGGCTCAATGTTTCCTGCTGCGGCAACAGCGCGTCGACCGCCTTCGCGTTGCCGCTCGCGACACGGGCTTGCACGGCGCTGCCCAGCAATTGATTCTCCTGAGTCAACGTCGTTAGCAATGCGACCTGCTGTTCGAGATAAAACCGTTGCAGCCACGCCTGGGCGGTTTCAGCGCGCACTTTTTGCCGCGCGATACTGCGCTCGGCATGCACGCGCTCGGTCGCGGCAATAGCGATTTCGGCGCGCGCGGCACGCTTGGCCGCCGCTGGAAACTCCTGCAGCAAGCCGATCTTTTGCATGGTCATCGAGTCGCCATTCAACTGACCGCGTTCGCTGCCGGCGATCGGCAAATTTTCCACGCCGAGCGCCAGCTTCGGATCGGGTAGCGCCGCAGCCGGAATCGCCGCCGCCTGCGCCGCGGCGATTTTTTCGTTTTGCGCGGCCAGCAGCGGCGTATTGCGCTCGGCCAGATCGAGCGCCGCATCGAAACTGAGCGCAGTTAATTGCGGCTCATCGCCGGCGCCACTGTCGGCATACACGCCGATGCTCGTCAGGACCAAAAGGCTCGCCAAAATCAAATGGTTCAAAAAAACCAAACGGTCGACAAAAAATAGTGCGGAGAATAGAGGACGCATATCGCCAACTCCGTGCGCCACCGCTTGCGGCGCGCACAAAATACTCAACGACAACGCAGCGTCGACACGCTGCGCGGCATTTTTAAAGCGTGGAGTTAGCTAAGCGTGGGCGGTCGCCAAAGCGGCAACGCGATGGTGGTAATCGATGGGAAAGTGGAAGATTGGATAATGTTGTGTGTCGGCGGAATAATCGGCGCGGTCAGCGGTTGCACCGCTTGATACAGAGCGCCGCATTGGCATTGCGAGTCGCCGTGAGCAAATGATTTTGCACCGTGCTCGGCGCAGCAGGTATGACTACCGGCCTCGGCGGCCACCACCTTGCCGACGCTCTTCTGTCCGTGCTGCATCGAACACGTCGGCACAATCGAACAGGTAGGCATAGCACTGAACGCCCAGCCGTATGCCGGCAGGCTGATCATCAATAACACCGCTATAACGCGTCGAAAAAGCTGCATGGGATATTTTTAAGGGCCGGATTTCTTTCCAGAGATTTGGCAGTCTAGCGACCGCAGCCCTCTCCGCGCAAGCCTCCATTACAGATAACGTTGCCCACGGCTCGATAGCGTCGCATTAATGTGTTGTTAACTTGAGAGAACGGCGCGGGTTCTTTACAGTGCGCTATTAACCTGGCAGTTAACTACATCTTCCGATGTAGTTAACTTTCGCGGCTAAAGCCGCACGGATTCATCCCTGAATCCATTATTAACCCGACATAGATAACTGCCGGGTTAATAAATCCTCAATACAGAGCCGATCCGATGCTTTATACGATTATGCGTTTCGATATGCGCGGCCCAAGCTTCTCGGTGCCGCGCCCACAGTTGTATGCCAACGCGCTGGAAATGGGCGAGTACGGCGATAAACACGGTTTCAATTCCTTTTCTATTTCCGAGCATCACGGCTCCGACGACGGCTATCTGCCGTCGCCGTTGATTCTGGCCGCAGGCCTCGCCGCGCGCACTAAGCAAATGACCATCATGATGTCGGCGATGGTGATACCGCTGCATGACCCATTGCGCCTCGCGGAAGACCTGGCGGTGCTGGATCAATTGAGCAACGGCCGCGCGCTGCTGGTGGCCGCCGGCGGCTACGTCGCCAGCGAATATGCGATGTTCGATAAAGACATGGCGAAACGCGGCGCGCGCGTCGCCGAAATGATTCAGATTTTGCGGCAAGCGTGGACCGGCGAGCCGTTCGAATACGAAGGCCGCACCGTGCGGGTCACGCCGACCCCGGTGCAAAAAACCATTCCGATCTGGATGGGCGGCTCGGTACCGGCGGCGGCAAAGCGCGCCGGCCGCTTCGCCGACGGCTTCCATACACATGTTCCCGAGCTGTACCAGATTTATTACGACGAAGCGGTCGCCTGCGGCAAAAACCCAATGCCCTACCGGCAACCGGGGCCGGGCTTCGTGCACGTCGCGGAAGATCCCGAAGCCGAATGGGAAAAAATCGCGCCGCATGCGATGCACGAAATGAACGCCTACGGCAAATGGGCGACTCAGGGGCAAACCGACAGCATCTATCGCGAAGTCAGTTCGATCGATGAATTGAAAGCGACCGGTGGTTACGCGGTCGTGACGCCGGATGAATGCATCGCGCTCGGCAAGCAATACGGTGCCATTCTGTTACACCCGCTGATGGGCGGACTCGACCCCGAATTGAGTTGGCGCAGCCTGGAGTTGTACGTGAATAAAGTATTGCCAGCGTTCAAGTAACTGCAAAGCAGTTAGTAGTTAGGCTTTAGTAGTTGGATAAAGACTCCATGCGTTCCGATACTTCGAAATCTTTTCCTAACTACTAAAACCCAAAATCTAAAACCTGCGCGAAGGAACCCCCATGAACGATATCGAGCGCCTGCTTGCCATCGAGTCGATCAAACAACTCAAAGCGCGTTATTTTCGTTTTATGGACACCAAGGATTGGGCCGCGCTGCCAACGGTATTCGCGCACGATGCGCAGATGGATATGCGCGGCGAAACCGGCGACGACAGCGGCTTGATTACCGGTGCCGCAAATATCGCAGCGTTTATGCGCAGTTCAGTGGAATTTTTAATTACCGTGCATCACGGGCACACGGCGGAGATCGATATTTTATCGCCGGCCAGCGCGCGCGGCATTTGGGCGATGGAAGATAAATTATGGAAGCCTGAAGGCTCAAAATCGACACTGCCGTTCACGCATCTGCATGGCTACGGGCATTATCGCGAGACTTACAGCTGCATCGATGGGCAATGGTTAATTCAATCGACCAAATTAACGCGGCTGCATTTAGATATTGTTTGAGCGAAATGTTTTCCAACAGAAGGCCATCGATTACGATGGCCTTCTACAAAAAATAAAGCTCAATACTAGGATTGTTGTAATAAATTAAGAATGCTGGAGAAATCCAGATCGGCGACGCCTTCCTGCGATTTAGCATGGATGCCGTACAGATTATTCGCCAATGCGCCGAGCGGGATCGCCGAGTTGCTCGAACGCGCCGCGCCGACTGCGAGACCTAAATCTTTTTGCATCAACTTCACCATAAAGCCGCCCTGATAGTCGCGGCTCGCAGGTACATTCGGCATCACGCCGGGCACCGGATTGTATTTTTCCAGCGACCAGTTGCAGCCCGAGCTTTTCAGCATGATCTCGGACAATACTTTCGGATCGAGACCGTTGTTGATGCCCATCTGCAATGCTTCGGCGGTACCGATCATATGAATCGCCAGCAGCATGTTGTTGCAGATTTTCGCCACCGAGCCGGCGCCGTAATCGCCGGCGTGAAAAATATTCGCGCCCATTTTCGATAACACGGTTTTGGCGCGCTCGAAATCCTCGACCGGGCCGCCGCACATAAACGCCAGCGTGCCGGCCGCCGCCGCAGCGACACCGCCGGACACCGGCGCATCGACAAAGCGCAAGCCGCGCTTATTGGCTTCAGCAGCGAGGCGGCGCGAATTCTCAGGCGCCACCGTCGAGCAGTCGATCACCAATGCCGCTTTAGAAATTTTGTCGAACAAGGCGTCCTTGTCGATCATCAGCGATTCGACAATCGGTCCGGACGGCAGCATCGTGATAATAAAATCGGCACCCTGCACCGCTTCGACCGGCGTAGCGGGAATCGCGCAACCGACTTCTTTAGCGTGATTGCGCGCGGCTTCAACCAAGTCGAAGGCATTGACTCGAAAACCGGCTTTAACCAAATTGCCGGCCATCGGGCCACCCATATTGCCGAGACCGATAAATGCGATTGTTTGCGACATGAAAAACTCCTCTTACGCGCTATCGCGCTTGCTTTTACCCCCTTCTCCCTGCGGGAGAAGGGCCGGGGATGAGGGCAATTGCGTAACCGGCCCTCACCCTAACCCTCTCCCGCAGGGAGAGGGAACTTAAAGCACCACTGATTTACAAATTCGCCAACGGATGCGGGTCATTGCCCCATGGCGCATTAAAATGCGCGGCAATAAATTCTTCTTTCACATCAGCCAATGTCGCCGGCACAAATTTCGGTTGATTATCCTTGTCGATCAACAGCGCGCGCACGCCCTCGCGGAAATTGCCGTAACGCATGCAATTTATCGACAAAATCAATTCGAGTTGAAACGCCTCGCGCAGCGATAAATTCTTACCGCGCCTGAATTGCTGATCGACCAGATGAATGGTGGTCGGGCAGCCGCTGGCGAGCGTTTTTACGGCTTTTTGCAGCCACTTATCCTCACCGTTCCAGGCCAGAATATTGGCGACGACGGCATCGATATCGTCGCCATCGCAGAGCTGCCCGATCAAATCAAAATGCGTACGCACCGGGCTGGCCGGCAGTTGCGGCAGGTTATCGCGCTCGATCTCGCGCAATACATGACTGACCTGGCCGGCATGTTTTGCGATCGACGAGTCCCACGGCGTTGCAACCAGCGCATCGACAACCGCAGAATATTTTTCGTGCGCGATAAAACGATCGGCAAGGCCGATAAATAATGCATCGGCGGCGTTGATCGAAGCACCGGTCAGCGCCAGAAACAAACCGGTCTTACCCGGCGTGCGATTCAAAAACCAGGTGCCGCCGACATCGGGATATAAACCGATGGTCACTTCCGGCATCGCGATGCGGCTCGATTCGGTGACGACACGATGGCTGGCGCCGCTCATCAGACCGAGACCGCCTCCCATAACGATGCCATTGCCCCATACGATCAACGGCTTTTTGTAGACGTGTATCTGGTGATCGAGCCGATATTCTCGCTCGAAGAATTGCGCTGCGGCATCGTCTTGAGCACATGCGGATTGATACAACTGCACCACATCGCCACCGGCACAGAACGCCTTGGCGCCCGCACCGCGCAAGATCACGCAAGCAATCGATGCATCGTTTTCCCACTGCGCTAACTGCGGATTTAATAAATCGACCATCGCCAGCGACAATGAATTCAACGACTTTTCGGCATTGAGCGTCGCAACGGCAATTTTTTTGCCGTTGGCGGAGGGAATGGTTTCGAACAGAACCACGGGATCGGACATTTGAGTGCCTCAATTATGATTTGCGGCTTACACGCAGGATTTTTTAGCTCTTAGTAGTTGGTAGTTAGTTAAAGGCTCCAAATCTCCGCTAACGCCGTGTCTTTAACTAACTACTAAAACCCAACTACCAACAACTCGATCCGCAGGATCGTCAACGATTCTTCCACTCGGGTTTGCGTTTTTCGACAAACGCGCCGACGCCTTCTTTCTGATCTTCGCTATCCCACAATTTCACAAACAGCTCGCGCTCCAACGAAAAGTTGGTGCCGATCGGATGCTGGCGCGCGGTTTGAATCAATTGCTTGCAGTAACGCACCGAGGTCGGGCTCTGCTTCGCTACTTTATCGGCGAATTCGAGCGCCTTATTCAACGCTTCGCCGGTCGGCACTAACTCTTGAATCAGACCAATCGCCAAGGCCTGCTCGGCTTTCAAGCGCTCGCCGAGCAAAATCAACCGTTTCGCCCACGCTTCGCCGACCAGCCACGGCAAATGCTGAGAGCCCAAACCGCACGGCAATAAACCGACCGATGCTTCCGGCAGCGCCATTTGCGATTGCGCCTCGGCGATGCGTAAATCGCACGCCAGCGCAACTTCCAAACCGCCGCCCATTGCATAACCGGTGATCGCCGCGATCGATACGCCGCGATAATTCGCCAGCGTTTCGAACGATTCGCCGAACGCGCTGGCGAAATCGAACGCCAGGCCTTTATCGTCGTGATTAAACCGATTCAGATCGGCGCCGGCGCTGAAAAACTTTTCGCTGTTGCTGGTGATGATCAACGCATAGTTATCGGCATCGTCGTTTAATTCGAGCACAATGCGCTGCAATTGCCGCAGGCTTTCCGGCGTCCAGGTATTGGCCGGTGGATTGTTCATGGTAATGATGGTGGTGTGGCCGCGCTTCTCTACCAACAGCGCGTCGGTGTTAGCCTGTGCATCATTCATAGGTGTATTGCCGCTCATCGAATAATCTCCGTTGCACCCTCTTCGAGGATTCGGCGCGCAATGATCACGCGCATGATTTCATTGGTACCTTCGAGAATCTGATGCACCCTGGCATCGCGGAAAAAACGCTCGATCGGATATTCGCGAATATAGCCGTAACCGCCGTGCAATTGCATCGCCTGATTACACACCTCGAAGCCGATATCGGTGGCGAAGCGTTTCGCCATCGCGCAGTACACGGTTTTTTCCGGATGATTTTCGTCGATGCGCGATGCGGCCAGACGCACCATTTGGCGCGCCGCCACCAAATCGGTAACCATGTCGGCCAATTTAAATTGCAGCGCCTGAAACGCCGCCAGCGGCTTGCCGAATTGTTTGCGATCCTGCATATAGCTCTGCGCATGATCGATAGTGGCCTGCGCGGCGCCGATCGAACAGGTCGCGATATTGACGCGGCCGCCGTCGAGTCCTTTCATCGCAATTTTAAAACCCTCGCCCTCTTCGCCAAGGCGATAGGCCGCCGGTACGCGTACATCCTGAAACGAAATCAAACGCGTCGGCTGACTGTTCCAACCCATCTTGGTTTCGTTTTTACCGTAATCGATACCGGCCAGGTCGGCGGGAATCGCGAATGCGGTGACGCCGCTGGGGCCATCTTCCTGCGCGCCGGTGCGCGTCATCACCACCAATAAATCGGTGGCGCCGGCACCGGAGATAAACATTTTGCTACCGTTAACGATGTAGTCATCGCCATCGCGGCGCGCCGTGGTGCGCAGCGAACCGGCATCCGAGCCGGCATTCGGCTCGGTTAAACAATACGAGCCCAGCTTGGCGCCCGACGTTAATTCCGCCGCCCAAACTTCTTTCAGCGCAGCGCTGCCCCAACTGCAGACCATCCACGCCACCATATTGTGGATGGAAAAAAACGCAGCGGTCGAGGTACACGCACTGGCGAGCTCTTCGAGAATAATCGAGGTATCGAGTCGCGACAGCCCCATGCCACCGTCTTCCTCCGGGCAATAAATGCCGCAGAAGCCAAGCTCGCCGCCCTTGCTGAAAATTTCGCGCGGAAAGATTTTTTCTTCGTCCCACGATGCAGCAAACGGCGCCATTTCGCCCTGTGCAAACGCGCGCGCGGCCTGCTGAAACGCCAATTGATCTTCGCTTAAATTAAAATCCATAACATACCTTTATCGAATCTCGTGGCTTACTAAAGCTTGCGATATTCCACTCTTTAAAAAAGTTTCGAGGAAATATGCAGTCTCGTAAATCCCCCGCTCGCTTTGCGAGCCGCCCCCTTTTTCAAAGGGGACTAAACGATGCACTGCCCAACATCATCGCCACACCCAAGTGGCACACTCCATTCCCCCCTTTGAAAAAGGGGGGTTAGGGGGGATTTACTTCAGTTTCTGAATCACATCGCCAAACAACTCTTCGTCCGATGGCAATTCCTTGGCTTTGACCAAAGGCTTGGAAACCCAAGTCTCGTTGATCAGATCGCGCCAGGTAATATTGTTGTTGGTGCCGTTGCCGCCCCACGAGCCGCAGCCCAGCGAGAACGTTTGCCGCATACCATTCCACAAATTACCGCTATTCGACGGCGCCTGCGGCTGATTGACCATCACACGCGATGTTTTCGTCGCGAACGCCAACTTCATAATATTGTCGTCGCTGTTCGAATAGATGCCGCAGGAGTGTCCCTGCCCTTGATAGGCTTGAATCTTATTGGTCAGCTCGATCGCCTCGTCGATATTCTTCACTTTATACAGCGCCATCACCACCGACAATTTTTCGCCGGAGAACGGATAATCCGCACCCGCACCGGTTTCCGGTACGATGAAGAATGTTTTACCGGCCGGCAGATCGATGCCTGCCATCGAGGCAATTTTTTCCGCCGGCTGGGCGACGATCGCGGTATTTAAATGATCGTCCTCCCACAGCGTGTTTTGCAGCTTTTGTTTTTCTTCGGCGTTGACCAGATAGCCGCCCTGCGCTTGCAGCTTGGCCAGCATCTGCTCGTAAATCGAGCCAAACAGCAACACCGAATTATCCGACGAGCACGATGCCGCCAGATCCAAGGTTTTGGAGATGCGAATTTTTTCCGCGGCGAAATCGAGATCGGCGCTGTCGTCGACAGTGATCACCGCATTGCCGACGCCGACGCCGAGCGCCGGTGTACCACTGGAATACGCTGCCGTTACCATCGCGCTACCGCCGGTGGCGAGTACGCGATCGCACTGCTTCATCAATTCGACGGTTTTTTCCACCGACGGTACATCGATGCTGATCACCAGATCCGCGGGCGCGCCGCAGGCGACAATCGCCGCACGCATGTAATCGCAGATCATTTTATTGGTGAGTTTGCAGCGCGGATGCGGCGCCACGATGATCGAATTGCGGCCCTTCACTGCGGAGATCGCCTTGATGACCGGGGTCGCTTCGGGATTGGTGGAGGGCGACAACGCGCCGATCACACCGACCGGCTTGGCGATCTTGACCAGATTGCGCTCTTTATCTTCCTCGATCACGCCGACCGATTTGTCGTCGATGATATCCATCAGCGCGGCGCGGGTCTTGCGCGAAATTTTCAGGAACTTGCCGTCGTAATTGCCGAGCTGGCTTTCCTCGACGGTGAACTTGGCGATTTTTTCCGCGATGCCGGGCTGCGCCACCGACCACACCATCGCCCGAATCAGTTCGTCCACCTGCGCCTGCGTATAGTTTTCGATCTGTTTTTGCGCCGCGCGGGAGCGTGCGATCAAACCTTGGATTTCGAGCTCTGCTTCTGACATTGCGACTCTCCTATATTCGATAAGTTTGCCCGGTGCGGACATCGCCGACACCAAGCGTCGATAAGCGGTTTTTTGAGTGGTCGCGATTAGAGCACAAACCGCGCCTCGCCAGAATTGACGATATTGTGCGCCTGCTGGATTATATTGCGCCAAACCACAATTTGTCGAAACCGCCGATGACCACCCCCGAGCCCAGCGTCGCACCCCTTGTTATAACGGCGGATATCACATCCGGCTGGCCGCTTTCGGGCCAGGGCATCCGCGTGCTGATGCCGCCCTCCGTGACGAAATTGCTCAGCGAGCATGTTTTAAGCCGCGATCTGTATCCACTGGCGGCGGGCTTCTATCCGCAGGCTACCGGTCACCGCATGCGGCGGCGCCGGCACACCAATAATCTGATCGCCTACTGCGCCGATGGCCACGGCGAGCTGCACACCGACACCGGGCAGTGGCCCGTGATGGCCGGCGATTTACTGCTGCTGCCGGCCGGCACCGCCCACTCGTACGCCGCCGCGGCCGAGCGGCCGTGGTCGCTGTATTGGGTGCATTACGAAGGTTTATTGAGCGACGAATATACGCGCTTTCTCAATGTGACACAGCCGCTGGCACCGATCGGTCTGCAACCGCGCCTGATCGCCGATTTCGAGGCGCTGTTCGCGCTGCGGCACGCGGGCTTTGCCGAGCGCGAATACATTCACGCCGCCTGCCAGCTGAAGGCTATGCTGACCAATATAGCGCGCTTGATCGCCGGCCGCGGCCGCGGCACGCGCATCGACCTCGAGCAAATCCAGCAACTGATGCACCTGCGCATCGACCGCGATCTGGACCTGGAGGATTTAGCGCAGGTCGCCAATCTCTCCAAGTTTCACTTCATTCGCAAATTCAAACAGCTCACCGGCCACGCGCCGATCCAGCATTTTATTCACCTGAAAATGCAGCACGCCTGCCAATTGCTCGATACCACGCAGGAGCCGGTGAAGCGCATCGCCAATCGCGTCGGCTACGAAGATCCGCACTATTTTTCGCGCCTGTTCAAACGCGTCATCGGCGTCTCGCCGCAGCAGTATCGGTCACATAGATTGGCCTAACGGCATATTCGATCAGCACTGTTGCGAGCTTTTTCGCGCGTCCGACAAAATGAGCGCGGGAATTGGTGGTTGACGCGGTAGCCGTACCCTTTGCTCGGGCACGCAAAGACGTGCATCCATGCACAGGCTCGGTGTCGCCCTTGTGCCGCGCGCTCTTAGCGGTAATCCATGGCGACACACGACCCGAGCAAAGGGTACGGCTACCGCTTGTCATGTTTATCGCAGGCTCATTTTGTTAGAGAGTCGTGGGGACATTCGGCAAAAGGCATAACTGTGCCGAAAGCGTTCAATACATTCATGGATCAGGCTCTAAATCCACCAGATTCCTGCAAAGAAACAACAACCTTTGCTGATATAATCGCGGCTTCGTTTAATTAGTGCCGAGCGCCTGCAATGTCCGAATCCGATCCAACTATCAAACCCTGGGGCGGCCGCTTCTCCGAGCCGACCGATGCCTTCGTCGAACGCTTCACCGCCTCGGTCGGCTTCGATTACCGGCTCTACCATCACGACATCAACGGCTCGCTGGCGCACGCCAAAATGCTTCATAAAGTCGGTGTGCTGACGGCACAGGAATACACGGATATTCAACGCGGGCTCGAAGAAATTCGCGCCGATATCGAAGCCGGCAAATTTCAATGGTCGGTCGCGCTCGAAGACGTGCATATGAACATCGAAGCGCGTCTCACCGATAAAATCGGTATCGCCGGCAAAAAATTACATACCGGCCGCTCGCGCAACGACCAAGTGGCCACCGATGTGCGCCTTTATTTGCGCGACGAAATCGATGCCATCGGCAAAGAGATCACGCGCCTGCAAAGCGGCCTGATCGAACTTGCCGCAAAACATGCCGCGACGATTATGCCTGGCTTCACGCACCTGCAAACTGCGCAACCCGTCACCTTCGGGCATCACCTATTAGCCTGGAATGAAATGCTGGAGCGCGATTACAGCCGCCTGCTCGATTGCCGTAACCGCGCCAATCAAAATCCGCTCGGCGCCGCCGCGCTGGCCGGCACCACCTATCCGATCGATCGGAATTACACGGCGCAATTGCTGGGCTTCGATAAGCCGACTGAAAACTCGCTCGACTCGGTTTCCGATCGCGATTTCGCCATCGAATTCACCGCCTTCGCGAGCCTCCTAATGACGCATCTATCGCGCTTCAGCGAAGAGCTGGTGCTGTGGACCAGCGCGCAGTTTAATTTTGTATTTTTGCCCGATCGCTTCTGCACCGGCTCTTCGATCATGCCGCAGAAAAAAAATCCCGACGTACCGGAATTGATTCGCGGCAAAGTGGGGCGCGTGAACGGTCATCTGGTCAGCCTATTAACGCTGATGAAGGGACAGCCGCTCGCCTACAACAAAGATAATCAGGAAGATAAAGAACCGTTGTTCGATACCATCGATACCGTGAAAGACTGTTTAAAAGCGTACGCCGACATGGTGCCGTCGATTCAACCCAAGGCCGATGTTATGCGCGAGGCGGCGCGGCGCGGCTTCTCAACCGCCACCGATCTCGCCGATTATCTGGTGCGCAAGGGCGTCGCGTTTCGCGATGCGCATGAAATTGTCGGTAAAGCGGTGGGGCACGGCGTAAAAACCGGCAAGGATTTAGCGGAAATGGCTTTGACCGAGCTGCAGCAATTCAGCGATATCATCACCGACGATGTATTCGACGTTTTAACGCTGGAAGGCTCGGTCGCCGCACGCAATCATATCGGCGGCACGGCGCCCACGCAGGTACAAGCCGCGGCGCAGCGTGCGCAGCAGTTATTACAGACACGAAAATAAAATTCGCCGGCGGCAATTGTTAATTGCCGCCGCACTAAAAGGATAACGATGGCATTGGCATCGGCGCTACTACCCTGGCAGTCATCCAAAGCGGCTCTCGGCTGGCTGCTGATACTCGGATTGATTACACGTTTTGCAGTATTGGCACATTCGCCGGCGGGAGCGATGGATGAAATTTATTTCAGCCAATACTTATCCGCTTATTTTACTCACCATTATTACTTCGACATCCACCCGCCGCTAGGCAAATTACTGGTCGCCGGCTTTGCTGCATTGTTCGATTTCACGCCGGTGCCGCTCGAGACAAAATTCGACGCCAACTTTGTCGGCAACAATGCGCTGCTATTGCGTTTTTTACCGTGCCTGGCCGGCGCCTTGTTACCGGCATTATTATTTACCGTTGCCCGCGCTTTGGGACTATCGCTACGCGCCAGCCTGCTCGCCGGCTTATTTGTCGCACTCGATAATTCGCTGATCGCTCATTCGCAATTTCTGTACTTCGATAATTTCCTATTATTATTTGGTTTTGCCGCATTGTGGCTGGCATTGCGTTATGGGCAGACGCAGCAATTCGCCTACGCGCTTGGCGCCGGCGTGTTGGCCGGCTTATCGGCCAGCGTGAAATGGACCGGGCTCACTTTTCTGCTGCTGACCGGCTTCGTTATAGTGTGGCAAGGTTGTTTTATACAGCGTGCGTGGCACCGTACCTTCATCGCATCGATGACTCTCGGAGCCGGAGCGGCGCTTGCTTACTCGTTGATCTTCGGCATCCATTTCGCGCTGCTGCCGCTATCCGGCCCGGGCGATAATTTTATGTCGCTCAACTTCCAGCAGACATTAATCGGCAACCCTCACTACCAGCCGGAAGCCGTACACCCATCTTTTCTGCAAACGCTGATCGATACGAATAAAGAAATGTTTGCCACCAACCAACGCGTGACCGGCGGTCACCCATACGGCAGCAGTTGGTGGCAGTGGCCATTGGAGTGGAAGCCGATCTACTACCTGCGCGATGTGGCTACGCAACCGGATAGCAACACCTATAGCATCGGTAATTTTGTGTTGTGGTGGAGCGCCAGCACAGCGGTGTTAGTAGCTATCGGCGCGCTGATCGTCGCGGGCTTGCGCAAGCGCGCAGCGCCGGCGGGATTATTATTTATCGTCGGCGGTTACTTACTGAATTGGTTGCCGTTCGCCGGCATTCACCGCGTGATGTTTTTATACCACTACTACGCCGCCTATTTATTTGCACTGCTACTGTTAGCGGTACTGCTGGATCGCTTCACTGCGCCGCGCACGCAGAAAGTATTTATCGGACTGGCCTTGGCGATGTTTATTTATCTGGCACCGCTGACCTACGGTTTGCCGTTCGCAATCGGCGCTTACGAGCAACCCTGGCTACCCGCCTGGCGCTAGCGCCTGCGAAACCAATACCCGCGCCAGTAGATAGTGGCGCCATAAAAAAACCCGCTCGATGAGCGGGTTTTTTTATTCTTGCGGCTGATGCACGCGAAAAACCAGAATTTATTTAATTTTGGCTTCTTTGTACGGCACGTGCTTGCGAACAACCGGATCGTATTTCGAGAACTCGAATTTATCCGGAGTGTTGCGCTTGTTTTTAGTGGTGGTATAGAAATGGCCGGTGCCGGCGGTGGACACCAGTCTGATCAAATCGGTAGCAGTCTTTTTAGCCATGATTTACACCTTCTCGCCGTTGGCGCGCAGTTCGGCCAATACTGCATCGATACCGCGCTTGTCGATGGTACGCATGCCATTGCTGGAAACACGCAATCTAACAAACCGCTTCTCGGATTCAACCCAGAAACGATGGTGGTGCAAATTGGGCAGAAAACGACGCTTGGTGCGGTTTTTCGCGTGAGATACGTTATTTCCAGTCACCGGACGTTTACCGGTAACCTGACAGACTCTGGACATGATGCGCTCTTCCAGCTCTAAGGCTATTTGATGAATCGGAAATCGGATACGTAGACTGCCTGGATCACGCCAACTTGGGGTCCAGGTGCAACGGAGCGCGACTTTATACCAGAAGCTCGCAGCCGAGGCAACGTCCGCGCTGCAATTTCTGCGGCGCGGTACGGGTCCACGCGCGCGCTTCGATACGGTAACCTAGCACTCATTAACATACCCCGGTATGGGGAGAATTTTACGAGCTTTGGAGAAACCATGCCCGATACCTGGCAAATTGCGGTGCATAGCTTGCCGCTGCCGCTACAACGCGAAGCACAAGTTGCCTGGGAGAACGTCTCGGTGCGCTGCGATGACAATCAGCGCGAGCAGTATATCGGCCTGCTACACAGCGACAATTTCGCTCGCTATTTAACTACCCTATTCGCCTGCAGCCCATTCGCCGCGCAATTGTGTCAGCGCCATCCCGACTGGCTGCCGACGCTGCATAGCGTCGGCGACCTCGACCGCAGCCTGTCGGCCAGCGAGTGGCGGCAACGCTTGGCGACCACGCTCGGCAACGCAACCACCCTCGACGAATTGGATGGCGGTCTGCGCCGCTTCCGCAATCGCGAATTTTTGCGGGTGATCTGGCGCGACTTTAATCGTCTGGCGCCGATGCTGGAAACGACGGCCGATATCAGCGCCATCGCCGAAAGCTGCATTCAGGCCGCGCTCGACTTCCACTACGCGCAATTATGCAGCGAGTGGGGCACGCCGTTGGCGGCGGACGATCGAGCGCAGCAGCCGCTGGTCGTGCTGGGCATGGGCAAGCTCGGCGCCAACGAATTAAATTTGTCCTCGGATATCGATCTTATTTTTGCCTATCCGAGCAGCGGCGAAACCGCCGGCGGCCCCACCAGCGTCAGCAATCAGGAGTTTTTTGTGCGGCTGGGCCAGCGCCTGATCAAATCGCTGGATCAAACCACCGCCGACGGCTTTGTGTTCCGCGTCGATATGCGCCTGCGCCCCTACGGGGACAGCGGCGCGCTGGTGCTGAACTTCGATGCATTGGAGGAGTATTACCAAAATCACGGCCGCGATTGGGAGCGCTACGCCATGATCAAGGCGCGCCCGGTGGCGGAAAGCGCTACCGGGCGCGCCATCGCCGCCGGCACCGCGTTGATGGCGATGCTGCGGCCATTCACCTATCGCCGCTATCTCGACTACTCCGCATTCGCGGCATTGCGCGAAATGAAGGCGCTGATTCAGCGCGAAGTGCAGCGGCGACGCCTGCAGGACAATATCAAATTGGGACCCGGCGGCATTCGCGAAATCGAATTTATCGCGCAGTGCTTTCAACTGATCCGTGGCGGTCGCGAGGCGCGGCTGCAGGAACGCCAATTACCGCTGATCTTGCAAACGCTGGAGTCGCTTGGCTATTTACCGGCAGCCGCCGTAGATCAGCTGCAGCGCGCCTATGTTTTTCTGCGCAATACCGAGCACGCCATTCAGGGCTATCAGGACAAGCAAACCCAAGAGCTGCCGACCGCCGCCTTGCCGCAAGCCGCGTTGGCTTTCGCCATGGGCTTTGCCGATTGGCCAAGTTTCAAGGCGGCGCTCGATGAACATCGGCGAGACGTAACCGCGCACTTTCAAAATATCATTACCGCCCCGCCCGAGTCGGCCGCCGAGAGCCATGCCACAACGCAAAACCCATGGCAAAACTTTTGGCTGGAAATCGATTTAACCGTGGAAAGCGTTGCCCATCAATTGCAAACGGTCGGCTTCGACGAACCCGAGGAGGTGGCGCGGCGCCTGCTGGCGTTGCGCGCCGGCAAAACGGTTATGGTCATGCAGCCGCTGGCGCGCGAGCGGCTCGATAATTTCATGCCGCGCCTATTGCTGGCGGTTGCTAACGTAGCCAAGCCAGGAACCACCTTGCTGCGCATTCTGCCGCTGATCGAAGCGGTGGTGCGACGCACCGCCTATTTGGTATTGCTAAACGAAAACCCGGCGGCGCTGCGCGAGTTGGTCGTGTTATGCGCCGCCAGCCCGTGGATATCCGCGCAGCTGGCATTGCATCCAGTGCTGCTCGATGAGCTGCTCAATGCCGGCACGTTGTATGTCGCGCCGGACAAAGAAGTGCTGCAAAGCGATCTGCAGCAGCAGGTGTTGCGCCTGTCGTGGGACGATCTGGAAGCGCATATGGAAGTGTTGCGCTACTTCAAACTCGCGCACGTGTTGCGCGTGGTGGCATCGGAGGTCAACGGTACGCTGCCATTGATGAAAGTCAGCGATTATTTGACCTGGATCGCCGAAACGATACTCGAACACGTGCTGGAATTGGCCTGGCGGCATTTAATCGCCAAACACGGCGCACCGCAAAAAGCTAACGGCGCGACCTGCGATAAAGATTTTATTATCGTCGGCTACGGTAAATTGGGCGGTATCGAGTTGGGCCATAGCTCCGATCTCGATTTAGTATTCATCCACTCCGCCGACGCGACGCTAACCACCGCAGGCGATCCCGCCCTGCAGCAACTGCCGATCGATAACGGCACCTTTTTCACCCGCCTCGGCCAACGTATTATTCATATTCTCACCGCCCAAACGGCGCTCGGCAGCCTATACGAAGTCGACATGCGGCTGCGTCCGTCGGGCAACTCCGGGCTACTGGTCAGCTCGTTGAAAGCGTTTACCGAATATCAGCAAAAGCAAGCATGGACCTGGGAGCATCAAGCGCTGGTGCGCGCGCGCGTAGTCGCAGGCGATCGCGCGCTCGCGAGCGCTTTCGGCGAGGTGCGCCAAGCGGTGTTGTGCGCGCCCCGCGATCGAGCGAAGCTGCGCGACGATGTGGTGGAGATGCGGCAGAAAATGCGTACGCAATTGCGCCCCAAAGATACCGAAACCGACGCGCATCCCTATCTGGATTTAAAACAAGGCAGCGGCGCGATCGTCGATATCGAGTTCATCGTGCAATACGCCGTACTGGCCTGGGCTCACGAACATCCGGCACTCGCCAATTGGACCGACAACATTCGCCTGCTCGAGACTTTGGAGCAGGAAAAATTGCTGGCCACCGATGCGGCGCAGGGATTAATCGCCGCTTACAAATCTTATAGAATAGCCGCACACCGGCTCAGTTTGGCGCAACAACCGGCGAAGAGGCCGCTGGCGGAATTCGAAAATGAGCGCACCATGGTCGCCACCCAGTGGCGAGCCATGTTCGATTGAATACTGCTCGCTCCATACATTCGGTAGATAGCAAGGCGCGCGTAAAAATGCACAACACCTATAAATTCGGCTTTATTGCCACAGTTTTTCTGGCGCTGCTTGGCTGCTCCAAATCCGATCGGTCGAGTCAACCGGTTGTTATAGCGCCCGGTCAATTTGTTTTGGACGAGCCGAGCAAGCTGACGGGGAGCAAAATCCAATCATCCAAGAGATGCTCGGCCGATACGCTCAACGGCCAGGCGCGATCACAAAAAGATAGGACGTGGGAAATCAAACGCGGCGAACCGGTCATTTTGAAGGGCTGGGCTGCCGGTCTCGACGACAAACAACCTTACCCCGAGGTTTTCTTGCGTTTAACCGGTGCCGCGCAAACTTATTATGCGCTGACCACTTCACGCCATATGCGACCGGACGCGACTCATTTCCTGCAAATAGATTCAGCGCGGCCTATTGGCTTTGAATTAACCGCCAAAACCGAGCAAATAGAACCCGGCATCTACGAGATGATGATTATGCAACGAGGAGCCGGCGATATTGAAGGCTGCGATACCGATGCCCTGTTGATCGTGAATTAGCTGCCGATGTGAGTTAACCGAATCTGTTGCACCTTACCGGGAGACGATGGCAAAGACATGGAGCGCATCAACGCTCAAACAATTAAACGCAAATTGGCCAAAAAAATTTTCGGTGCGCGGAGGTACCACCCGCACCTCGCTAGTAAGTGGCGCGAACCGGGCTCGCTCCCACAGCGGGCGCCTTATCCCGCGTCTTAGCTGCCAGCCGCGCCAAGCGGGTAAAGGGACGCTCTACCGCCGAATAAAAACACTGACCCAACGCCAAACTGAGCAGCACCGCCGCTGCCAGCCCAAGCGACCAGGCAGCCGAACCGGTGATGCCCAATGCATTGCCCAGAACCAATAACCAGGGCACGAGCAGGTACAGCACCACGAAATGCAACAAATAAACGCTGTAAGAAATGCGGCCCAGCCATTGAATCGTGGGCAGGCACAACAAGCGTTGAAAGGGCATCGATATCAAAGCAGCCCACACGACGGTAAATGCGCCGAATGCCGAAATATCCCACAAGGTCATGCTGAATGGATGAAATATCCTCATCGGTATATTGATCACTTCGCGCACATCCCAACACGCAATGCCAAAAATTAAGAACAGCCATCTGCGCCAGGCTGAGCGCATTAGAGAAAGGCTCGTCAGGCAATCGCGGTAACGGGCCAACATCATGCCCAGCATAAAATGGAAGAGGCCGGTCATCATCAGCGGATACGGGTTTTTAAAGGGAAGATAGTTATAAACCGGTACCAGCAGGAGAATACCCACGAACAACAACTCGGCGCGCCGAATCAACACTATCAACAGCGGAAACAATAAGGAGAGATAAAGCTCTACGGAGAGCGTCCAGGCCTGTGGCATGACACTATAAACAATGGCTGGTTTATGCAGCATGCCATTCATCAACAAGGACTCGAATGGCATCGATGACGCTTTTATCCATTCGGTCAGAAAGAATTGGACCTGACCTTTAGGATCTGTCATCCGATAAGAAAACAAATAATGCACGCAAAATGCACTGATCAAAAATGCCAGTGCATACGGCATCAATATGCGAATGATGCGCGCGAGATAAAAACTCCTGAGAGAGAGTGGTTGCTGGCTGCCCTGGCGCAAATACCCATACGACAGCACAAAGCCGCTCAGGACAAAAAACAACGATACGGCGGCGGGTCCCTCCCACAACAAATGCCAAAGAATTTCTGGACCCGCCTGCCCCGGCAATGGCGCGCCGTACCCTACGGAATAATGAAATACCACCACCACCAACGCAGCGATCCCGCGCAGCCCATCCAACGCTATTAAACGCGGAACAGTTTCCGCCGCAATCGCCCGCTCATCTGTACGCCGCACTCGTCAACTCTCGCCTTTTAACATATTTACTATCCAAACATCGCGTGCGTCTACAACTCAAAACCAACCAGGTAGCGAATGAGCGACTTGTTAATGAACGCAGCGCATCTCGGCAAAATCGGACTGCCCCAAAAGATAGCCGTCGAAATTTAATGGCCCGGCGTTACCACCTGGACCCGCCATATCCCGGCCGGGGATGGCGACACCCATTACAAGCCCCTGCGCATCGCCGAACAGGATGTAGCGATAGGTAGCTGCCGCTCCCTGCGCGAGCGCGCCGCCAACCAGATACGCGGCATGCTTTTGATCGACCTGCTCGCGGTAGGTTATCTGTCCCGCGCAAGGCTCTCCAGCGACATCCTGCAACGGTTTGCCAATCTGGTTCGCCGGGTAAGCATATTTTTCCGCAAAAATTGATACCTTACTTTTGCGGGCCCGCTGAAAGCTATCTTCAAAATCGGCGTTGTAGAACAGGGAAAGCTTATTTTTCGCACCCATGTCTTCGATGCCGAGCTGCAAACTCAGCGCCGCCACCGCCTTGACCTGCGGCGTATACATATCAGTATTAATCTTGAAGGCTTGAATTTGTGTGGGCAGCAGCAGCGCCGCAACTACCGCCAAGGCAACGCCCGACCATTGTGCGGCATGCCGGCTGCGGGACAATAACAGAATCAGCAATGCGCCCCACATAATCAGCGTAGGGGTCAGATAGCGACCGGATGCCGCAAACGAGAGCGGAAAAAACACTCGACCATAAGCGGTCATTCCAGCCGTAGCAAATACGTAACCAATGTATGCAAACAAAGCCAGGGCAAAAGGATTCGATCGATATACCGAGCGGCGCAAAAACAGATAGGTTGTCAGCACAACAGCTAACCCGCCAACAGCCATCGCCAGCGCTATTTTGCCGAAAATTATGTAGAAAGGCCCCCCCAAATAAACCAAGGCGAAACCAATCACCAGCCACGGTTTCTTCACTATCGCATCATTGCCGAAATCACTACCAACGGTGAATTTGTAGCCCACCAGAAACACCGCCAGAGAGATAGCCGCGCACAGCACAGTAAGCAAAAACCAACGCGGCGAGCGCTCACTGTACCAACTCAGCAAAGCCAACATCGGCAACGCAAAAATCCCATTGACCATGCAGTGTGCGCTGGCCACCCCCAAGAACAAGCTCAGCGCGCGCCAACGTAGCGAATGAGAATCAGACTCCAGCGCACGCCCGTGGCAATAGAAAGACAGTAGCGGCAATAGGTAGACTAGAATGAACTGACTCTGGAAGCTAAAGGTGATGTTTTGATTCTGCATCCAGGCGAGGCAAAGCATACCCAGTATCGCCCAAACCAAGAACCTTTCCCTCAATGAAGAGAAATTAATCAGCCTGCTTGCATAAGTTGCCAGCATCCACCAGGTTAATAACAACAGAATGACGTTGGCGGGGATCAACACCAGCCCAACACCACCGAAGTAACGCATGTCGAGCCAGAACAACAATTTAGAAAAAAAGATCCGGTGATCGTTGTGCTGTGCCCACCAAGCTAGCGGACTATCTAGCGATTTAAGGTAGAAGCCGACCATGCCTGTCCAACTGTCCAACATCGGCACGGGGCTGTAATTCAAATAGGCTCCGAAAATTGTCGAACCCAAAAATAACCCTACGAGCAGCACCGCCAGCGCGAACAAAAAAGTTTGCAGCGGTGTGCTAGTACGACTCAGGGTGTCGCGACCTAACAATTTATACATATCTAACCTCACCAACCTTAAATTCTATCGCCAAAGTCTACGCAGGAATCTTTCCGGCGGCATTCTACACACCGTCACATATCTAGCCAGTTAAACTGGATTGAATTGCGTGACTAAAAGACGAAAAATGAGTGTTCCAGGCAGAGCACTTCCCGCTGCGTTCTCAGCATGCATATCAAGAGCAATGGCCATGCAAAAATATCAGAGTTGACGCAGAACCTCTTATGCCCGATCCTTGAAGCGACGCTCTGCCAAAAATCTTAAAATAACGCCACTCTAAACATGAAGCACAATAACATTATTTTAAACACCCCCAGCCACCGTCAGGCGCCGCCGAAAGTGTGGCAAAAACAAATACCGGCTGGAGTCACTGGGAGCTACCTGGCCGAATGCGAATCGCTGCGCGGCATTGCCATTTTGCTCGTGCTGCTATTTCACGCCTACCTGCAAATTGCTGTAGAGCGCCCACTGCAGCCCAACCTTTTCAATGCCTTTATCATATCCGGCAATACCGGCGTCACACTCTTTTTTGTACTGAGCGGGTTTTTATTGAACCTGCCCTTTTTGCGGGGCCAGAAGCAACCGCTAAGCGTGTTTTTTAAAAATCGTGCGCTACGCATTCTACCGATGTACACCGTTATGGTTGCGATCGGCGCCATCTATCACAAAGATATTCTCTCGGCTTTGCGAGCGCTTTCTTTCTGGAACCTCAACGTAGACATCCTTTGGCCTTTCGGCAGCGTCTGGTGGAGCCTGATGGTGGAGGCCCAATTTTACCTGCTGCTGCCGCTACTTTACGGAATCGCGAAGTCGCCGCGATGGCGCTGGCTGCTAGCTCCGATTTTTTGTGCAGGTTGTTTTGGGTATCTGCTGTTTGCCGATCATTTATCGTGGAGACCCAGCCACTTTTACTTTATCTCCGTCCCCAAAAACTCCATTCTATGCATCTGGCCAGCATTTTTCTTCGGTGGCGTGCTTGCCTGGATACACAATAAATACAAACTGGCGATCGGCGACTATTTATCCAACTCAAAATTTTTTTCTGATGGCGGGTCGGACTTGGTGTTATTGGCAATACTTCTGGCACTTGGCGCGGAATTGCTGAAGGTATCGCAGCTAGGTCTATGGACTTCGTATATCTTATATTTCGATCACACTGTTGTCGAGGCGGCACTTTGGACCCTGCTTATCGCCGCAACACTCTATCTACCCCTAAAAACAAAATTCATTCTGTTAAATCCGGTCTTTTCTTTTTTTGGCCTTATCTCTTACTCCCTTTATTTAATCCACTTCCCGATCTTGTTCTTTGGCTTGAAATTTATAAACAAGTACTATCCCGGCTTACCAATCGCATCGAAGCCGCTGCAAATTGCCATCCTATTTATACTTGCAACGGGGCTTTCTATACTCACCTACACTCTGATAGAAAAGCCAGCGCTGAACTTAAAACGCAGGACTCCAGGATAACGAGAAGCAGACCATAATAGTTAGCGACCTATGCACTCTCTCTGTTAAGCAAGAACTAAAGCATCGCTCACCAAGCCGTCGACAGTAAGCGGAACACTCCGTAGGCCGCCAATTAACCCCAATGAAAATGATGCCGAAGAAATATATGCTATTCGCACTGCTTGCGCTCGGCTTGCTGCATCGCGCAATCCAGCTGTCTTTGGTTTATTCGGCAGTAACCCGACAAATAGCGTTAAACCCAACATGGCAGAGCATGCAATATCTGCCCACTGACTTATTCGAGAGGAGTTTTACTGTCGCATTGCTGTATTTGCAGCAGACTCCTCCGCTACCCAATCTGCTGGTCGGCATTCTTTGCCGATTGTCGAGCAACCCTGAGCTTAAGGCAGTTATTTTGATTGCCTTCGCCGGCATACTAAGCTGCATCGCCGGCGCATTGCTTTTTATATTATTGTTGCGAATGCGGGTATGGCCATCGATAGCCCTCGTTACCGCACTGTTGTTTATCGGCAATAGCGACGTCATCTTGTTAGAGTACACCGCATTTGGGCAGTGCTTTTACGAACAAATGACCATGGTTGGCTGCCTGATGGCGGCGCTAGCCGCCGTTTCGCTAATACGATATAACTCGGTGATGGCGGCTATTCGGCTCGGCCTAGTTGTCGCTGTTTTGGCATTGACCAGAGCAACATTTTCTTATTTCGCCATACCGGTCATGGCATGGCTTCTATGGCATAAAGTGCGACCAAAATATTTGCTGGCTTTTCTTTTACCGGTTGTTTTACTACATGGCGGTTGGGCAGCCAAGCAGTTTAGCGTGCAGGGCCATTGGCTGTGGGCGACCAGCACTTGGGGCGGAGCAAATGCGCAATTTGGCGACATTAAACGGCATGCAGAAGGGTTTAAAAACTGGCAGGCGCAAGCCAATATTGATTGCGCACGGCGCTGGCCGGACGTACTCAGCTCGCCGTTAGGTGTTTTTTTATCCTACGTACAGCTTGCTAAGAATGCAGATGCGATTCGCGGCATAAACGACGATCGAGGTCCATCGCCCGCCGCTCGAGCTACCGATCTCACCACATTCGAAGCCAGGGGAAAATGGTTGGCGATGGATTCGGCCGGATTTAGAGAGCTGTCGGCATGCCTCCAACAAATGTACTTTTATTATTGGCTGGGTAATCCTGGCAAGGCGTTTGAGGGATGGGCTAAGTCATACGTACAATTTTGGCAGCCGATCGATAGCTACACCGCTCTAGTACCGACGGTTCTGGTGGCATCTCGGCCAACTGCGGCAGAAATTAGCGAACCATCTATCCGACGCGCATTCATCGACCTTTTAAGCCCGCCTCATTATTTTATAAGACAGGAGACCATGCCTTGGTACATTAGCGATGGCAAGCTGCTATTGGTGCCCGCAAACGTCGCCGTGATACCATTCGCGCCGGAACTGGCCACCTTAATCGCCTTTGCAATGCTGCACAGCCTGCCATTGACGGCGGCATTTATCCGCATAAAGAGGGGCTCCCTAAAGGATGCGTTTCCGGCAGGATTCAGCTTTCTTTTATTGCTTTATATTTACGTGGCCGGAATTTGCAATTTGGTCGAGTTTGGTGAAAACATGCGTTTTCGGCTTTCCGTCGAACCTATTATCTGGTCGATTGGCATTATTACGGTTTGCACCTTAATGACCCGGTTGCGGCACCCAAAGTTACAACCCGTCACTTCCAACGATCGCTCTTCGACCAAGCAAACGATATGACAAATGTGCATGGACATAACCACGCAATCTGCGCCCAATCAATAAAGCACGTGTACGAATGATAAAAAGGCAAGCACATGATTAAATTATGGCGTCGCATTATTTTGCCCGTGTACCAAGCCGCAGGGGCAAAAACGGTGTTAGAAATTGGCGCCGAGTACGGAACCAGTACTAACGTTTTGCTAAATTATGTCAAAACCCAGGGCGGACATTTGCATTGCATCGATCCGTATCCCGCGTTTGAAGCTAAGCAGTTCGCCGAGCAAAACCGAGACTGTTTAACTTTCTACGAAGATTTAAGCCTCAATGTGATTCGGCAAATCCCTCGCGTGGACGTCGCCATGGTAGATGGCGACCACAATTGGTATACCGTTTATAACGAGCTCAAACAGCTTGAGGAAGTACACGGCGAAGATCCACTGACGCAGCCTGTGATTTTTGCGCACGACTTGAGCTGGCCTTACGGGCGTCGCGATTTGTACTACAACCCGGATAATATCCCCGCCGAGTTTCGTCAGCCCTACGCCAGCAAAGGCATACTGCCCAATAAAAGCGAGCTCGTCTTATCGGGCGGTATGAACTGCACCTTGCACAACGCAATCCATGAGGGCGGTCCACGCAATGGCGTGTTGACCGGCGTTGAAGACTATCTGACCGAATCGAAGCTCGAGTGGCATTTTCTGCATTTACCGTTGTACTACGGGCTGGGCATCCTCATCACCGAGCAGCGCCTGAGTGCCAATCCGCAATTACGCGCGCTGATCGAGCGCTTCAGCCCCAGCGCGGGCAGCCTGTCGCTCATTGAGCAAACCGAGCATCTGCGTTGCACCGATGGCGTAATGATGCAAACTATTGCTCGACGCCTGCAGGCCGCCGAAGCGCGTGTCGCAGAGTTAGAGACGCGGTTGGCTGAGGGCCTCGAAACGCACGGGCAGGTGCCGGCAAACTCCTGATCGCCAGCCATTGTTTAATCCATTGCGAGAAAACTAGTACAAGGTGACTTCGTGAAGCTGTCCGTTATTGTCGTCGCATACAATATGTCGCGTGAAATACCGCGCACCTTGCAAAGCTTGACCGCCAGCTACCAGCGCGACTGCGCGGATTTGGACTACGAAGTACTGGTGCTAGACAACAATTCCAGCGAGCGACTGGATGAGCGGATGGTGAAATCGTACGGCGATAATTTCCACTACCACTTTCTGGAGGACGCTCCCCCTTCGCCCGCTTACGCATTGAATTACGGCGCCAAACACTCCAGCGGTGAAATTCTTTGCTTCATGATCGATGGCGCGCATCTGTTGACGCCGGGCACTTTTAAAATGGCGTTAGCCACGTTTCGAGCTTTTCGCAATCCGTTGGTGCTGACGCGTTATTTTTATATGGGCCCCGGTTCGCAAAATGAATCCATATTGGAAGGCTATGATCAGGCGGAAGAAGATCGCCTGCTGGCCTCGATCGACTGGCCTCGCGATGGCTACCGCCTGTTTGAGGTCGGCGTGCCCCTGCAAGGCCGGCAACCCAAAATCACTTGGTTCAACAAAATGTTTGAAACCAATTGTTTGTTTTTGACGCGCAACTTGTTTGCGGAGATGGGCGGCGCCGACGAGCGCTTCGACATTCCCGGCGGCGGCTTCTTAAATATGGATCTCTACAGCGAGGCGGCGGCGGTGGAAGGCGTCACGCCGGTGCAATTAATCGGCGAAGGCAGTTTTCACCAACTGCACGGCGGCACCACCACCAATGTGGCGCCCGCGGAGCGCGATGCCAAAGTCGAAAAATATCACGACCAATACCGCCAGATTCGCGGTCGCGATTGCACCGTGACCGATAAAGACATTTACTACTTCGGCCATCTGCCAAACCACCACTCGAAAATTCATTTGTGGAATCGGCCGCTGAAAGATTAAAGCCTGCGCTGGCGCGAGGCCGTTGGTGTCGCGAAGATGATGCCATGGTAAGGTTTTACCCTCAATAACCGCATAATCAGCTCGGTGAGATCAGCCACATGCCCAGCAGCATCAAGTTATCGGTGATCGTTGTTGTCTACAATATGCAGCGCGCCGCACCGCGCTCGCTACGCGCGCTCAGCAGCGCCTATCAGCAGGGTATCGATGCTGAAGATTATGAAATCATCGTGGTTGAAAATGGCTCGCCGCAGCCCCTGAATGCAGCCCAAATCGAAGCGCTGGGCAGCAATATTCATTACCACTACCTCACCGATCCGCCGCCCTCGCCGGCGCACGCGATTAATTATGGAGTTCGCCAAGCGCGCGGCGACGTGCTCGCCATCATGGTGGACGGCGCGCACATTCTCACCCCCGGGGTTTTGCGTTATGCGCTGGATATGTTTGCCGCGCATCGCAACCCCCTAGTGCTCACGGCACCGTTTTTCCTAGGCCCCGGCCCGCAAACGGAGACCATCGTTACGGGTTACGACGAGGCGGAGGAAGATCGCTTACTGGCTTCCATCGCCTGGCCGCAGGCGGGTTATCGCTTATTTGAAATCGGCGTGCCTTATCGCATCGTCGAGGATCCGCAGACCCGGCCTAAATTATTCTGGTTTGTGCGCCAATTCGAAAGCAATTGTTTATTCGTGCGTAAAACCAGCTTCGAGGCGGTGGGTGGCTGCGATGAACGCTTCGATTTGCCCGGCGGCGGCATTCTATTACCGGATTTGTATCGCCAATTGTGCCGCATGGAAGATAGCGAAATTTTCCAATTGCTGGGCGAAGCCAGCTTCCATCAAATTCACGGCGGTGTCAGCACCAATACCACCACCGAAAAGCAGCGCGAGAAATGGAATAGCTATCTGGAGCAGTATTTACTGATTCGCGGCGAACCCTTTGAAGTCAGTCAAAAGCCGCTGCGCTTTTACGGACATATGCCCAGTCGGCACGCCTCGCAACTGATGAAGACCGGTTAAGCCATGCAGCTCAGTGTCCATGCCGATAGCCTGATGGTCGAGCGCGAGCAGTATCAAGCCTGGATTGCGACCACGGAAGCGGCACAGATATCGGCGCGAATCGCCGAAGCTTGGCAGCATTGTCAGCTGCGCACGCCAAGTATCTCGATCCTGCTGCCCACCTACAACAGCGATGCGGTTTTTTTACGCACGGCTTTGGACTCGGTGCTTGCCCAGCTCTATCCGCACTGGCAGCTATGTGTCATAGATGACGCATCTGGCGAACCGCAGGTCAGACCGCTGCTACAACAATATGCACAGCGCGATGCGCGCATCCAATTGCACTTTCAAACGAACAATCGCGGCATTGCCGCAACCAGTAATCACGCGCTGGAGATGGCCAGCGGAGAGTATGTGGCGCTACTGGATCACGATGATGTGCTAAGCCCACACGCGTTATTATCCGTTGCCGCCAGTATCAACCAGAACTCGCAGGCACAGCTGTTGTATAGCGATTCCGACAGCCTGGATGCGCAGGGGCAACGCATCGAACCGTTTTTCAAACCCGGCTGGAATTACGATTTACTGCTCGGACAAAACTACGTGAACCATCTCACGGTGTATCGCCGGCAGCGCTTGATCGAGGCCGGAGGATGGCGAGAGGGCTTTGAGGGCAGCCAGGATTACGATCTGCTGTTGCGCGTTATCGAAGGTTTGCCGGATACGCAGATTTATCACATTCCAGAAATTCTCTATCACTGGCGCCAGGTTCCAACCTCCGTTTCGCGCGCCAACCTGGGCGCCGCGGTGCGCGCCGCACGCACGGCGATCCGCGAACACCTGCAGCGCACGCGACAAACGGCCAACGTTAAGCCCTGCAGCGGGGCTCTGTTATATAACCGCATCGAGTGGCAGGCGCAGGTGGCAAGCGTGGCCATTGCTGTCTACGGATCGGAGCAAGACACCATCGATCAAACCCTGCGGCAGCTGCAGCAATTTGATGCGACGCTAAACGTAAGTGGTGTGTTACTCGATAAAAGCGCAGAGAATTTTCAGGCGTTAAATCACTGGGCCACGCAACAACCCGTAGCGCTGCTGGGCTTTATCGCTGCAGGTTTTGTCTTGCAGTCGGCCGACACCGTGTCGAGTTTACTGGGCCAGATAAGCCGCCCCGCAGTGGCCGCGGTCTCAGCGAAGTTGGTAAGTTCGTCGGGCAAACCGCAAGGGCCTTTAGTACTAAGCGCCGGAGCCGATGGGCAAGCTATGATAGCTGCGGCTTACGGCGCCGCGCACCAACAAGGCAATACCGGCTACGTCGCCAGCTTACTGCTCGATCGGCAGGTATTCGCGTTGCAGGCCGGCTGCCTATTCGTAAAGGCGCCTTTATTTCGCCAAGCGGGCGGCTGGGCGCAGCCCCCCTCCAATAGCCTATTGGCCGGTATCGATTTATCATTGCGGCTGCGCGCTCACAACAAGTATTTGGTTTGGAATGCGCAGGCACCGGCATTTAGCGGCAGCGACGCATTGGATGCCGAGATTGGCTGCTCCGACGTAGATATTCGCTCGCTGCAGGCGGAGGATGCCGCAACGTATTGGCTGGATAAAAATGCCAACAAAAACCTAGCGCCGTGATGGCAAACTGCAGAAACTGCGATTGCAAAAATTGCCTAAAAATTTTAATCGAAATATAGCGGCGCCGATCCGGTCTTCGGGCAAACTGTAACGCACAGCTTGGGCGCATCGCCAAGGCCGCTTTAATATGCCAATCCAACCACTGTACAGGCAACTCGCTTATGAACGCCGGTTCGCAAACCCAGGTCATCTATCCCAGCAATTTGCAGCCCATGTACGAGGCCAATGAACTGCTGATCGATGCGTCGCAGGATTCCAGCTCGGCAGACACTCAAACGAAAATAGCGGCGCTGCGCGCGCGACTGCAAGCCGATGGCTATTTATTCTTCCGACAAATAATTCCGCAACAGGCTTTATACGAACTGCGCGACCAGATGACGCGCATTCTCGCCGATATCGGCTGGATTCTCGACGGCGACCAACGCATGGCCGCCAAGGCCATCGGCCTTGCCCAACGCGAAGGCGAGCCGGGCTACTTCGATGCATTGGACCGCATCGTCAAACTCGAAGCCCTACACAGCCTCGCCCACGAGCCGCATTTGCTCGCGGTCATGCGCCAGGTATTGGGCGAAAGCGTCTTCCCCCATCCGTTGAGTATTACGCGCTTGGTGTTTCCGAATAACCCTGAGATTACCACTCCGCCGCACCAGGATTACCGCAACAACCAAGGCACCGCGAACCTGACGGCGGCCTGGATTCCATTGGGCGATTGCCCCATTGAGCAGGGTGCGCTGGCGATTTTAGAGGGCTCGCAAAAAGGGGGGTTGCTGCCCCTGCAATACCATCATGGGCCGGGTAATCGCGGCGCGGTATTGAGCGAGGATTCACGCAAATTACGCTGGGTCACGGCCGACTTTAAGGCCGGCGACATCCTGTTATTTCCGTCATTGACAGTACACAGCGCCCTCGAAAATAAGCATCCGGAAGCGATGCGCCTGTCGGTGGATTTTCGCTATCAATTGGAAGGTGAAGCCTTGACCGAAGGCTGCTTGAAACCACACTTCAACCGAATCAGCTGGGATGAAATCTATCGAGACTGGAAATCGAAAGACCTGCAATATTATTGGCAAAAAAAGGATTTCAAGATAGTGCCGTGGGATAGCACTATGCACTGGCTGCCCGAAGAGCATATTAAAGATGCAATTCGGCAAGGCAATGCCTACAACAAACTACGCCAGCAACGCCATGCCGAAAATCCGCTGCGCCCCCGAAAAAATGATGCTCCTTAGTACATTAATTGTTCTGCATACGCCCTGCGCTCACTAACCGCGCCGGCATATGGAAGCACACCCTTGCCCGCACACCGTGCAGAAAACATAAACACAAGATTTCCCGAGGATTCAATGCAACAATTATTCAAATTAAAAAACAGCAAAGAATCTACGCAATAATCATGCTTTTTAATTCCTTTGAATTTCTATTTTTTTTCCTGCCTGCTAGCTGGCTTATATACTATTGGCTTTGCCACCGCAGCATCGGCAACGCCCCATTCGTCTGGCTAGCTTTAGTTTCTTTATTTTATTATGGCTGGTGGAGCCCAAAATACTTACTCTTGCTGCTGGCATCCAAAGCCTTTAACTTCATCGTTGGTCGCCAGCTTTTCCAGCTGCCGAAAATCAAAGCGCGACCGCTATTGATTTTCGCCATCGCCGCAAATATAGCGCTACTGGTTTACTTTAAATACACAGGGTTTATTGTCGAAAATATAAATGAATTAATGTCGGCTAACATCCAGATCCCCAAAATCGTGCTGCCGCTAGCAATTTCATTTTTCACTTTTCAACAAATTGCCTACGTTATCGACATCTATCAGCGCAAAGTAGCGCCGCACGGTCTACTAGAATACGTTTTATTTGTAACGTTTTTCCCTCCACTGATTGCCGGCCCCATAGTTCATCACAATGAAATGATGCCGCAATTCGCCCAAAGGCGCGGCACTATTCCGTGGCGAAAAAACGTTGAAATTGGACTTACGCTATTCGTTATAGGACTCTTCAAAAAAGTGGTACTGGCGGATAATTTATCCATTATCGTCAAACCCATTTTTGCTGCTGCGCAAACTAATACCGCGCTATCCAGCATCGAAGCGTGGAGCGGCGCACTTGGTTATACCTTTCAACTTTATTTCGACTTCTCCGGCTATAGCGATATGGCGCTGGGAGCCGCCTGCCTGTTTGGAATTCGCCTCCCCATCAACTTTTATTCCCCCTATAGGTCGGCCAACATCATCGAGTTTTGGCGCCGCTGGCACATGACACTGTCGCGCTTTTTGCGCGACTATCTATACATCCCATTGGGCGGCAACCGATCTGGACGCGGCCGGCGCTATCTCAACCTCGCAATAACGATGATTATTGGCGGTATCTGGCACGGCGCTGCGTGGAATTTTTTGTTTTGGGGTGCCCTACACGGACTCTACTTGACCGCAAACCACAGCTGGCGAGCTTTCATCCGGCGCACCCCATGGACCGGGCTCCGCCATCGCAATAATCGCGGCTGGACCCAGCCACTAACCTTTCTCGCGGTGGTTGTCGCCTGGGTTTACTTTCGCGCCGACTCAATACACTCGGCACATATTATTCTGCACAAAATGTTTTCGTTCGATGCCGACGACTATTCGAAAGGTTATCTGTCCGCCATAAAGTCCTCGACACCGATAATATGGCTGTCTTTGCTTACACCGCAACTTCCGCTGACGCGAGTTGTGCCGCTGCTGCTCGCGCTATGCGGCGCAATTGCGTTCTTTGCGCCCAACTCGCTGCAATTGGTGCCGAGCTTTCAACCCGCATCGCATATTTATGCCGAGCATAATCAAACTTTACCGACACGCATGCAGTGGCAGCCCTCGCTGCGCTGGGCCTTCTTCCTGGCCTCTCTGTCATTTATGGCAATACTCGGCCTCAGCGGCATCTCTGAATTTATCTATTTTCAGTTTTAAACAATGAATAAAAATTACTTAACAAAATTTTTCGCTTTTCTCGGCTTACTACTCGCAGCTAATGGCTTGCTTTGCTGGTACACCGATCCCTACGCAATTTTTCACACAGCTAAACTTAACCCACCATCGCCGTACGCGACTGAGCTAATGTATTATTTGCGGGTCACTAAAGCCTATCAGCTGGAGTATTTAAAGCCGGATGATTTAATAATCGGCAGCTCTCGAGCAGCGATATTAACGCCCGCCAAACTCGATCGACCGAATGAAGTAGCTTATAACGCAGCGCTTCCCGGCATAACCTCGTATGAGATGTGGCGCTATTTGCGCCATGCAATTACTATCCAAAAACCTAAGCGTATTATTATCGGGCTGGACTACGAATCCTTTCTAATCGATGACGACAAGTTTCTGATACGCTTTGAGCAGCATCGGCTTGCGGATAATGCAGACGATCTTCGCCCCCTACAAAGTTTCGCAAGGCACTACCCGGATTATTGGGCCTCGCTGGCCTCGGCAAATGCCACCACCAAGGCGCTCGCCACATTATTAAAATTCAATAGCGGCAATATTTTTCTTTCCGATGGAACCTGGTCGGAGCGACGCGAACCCGGACAGCTGTTGCTGATTGGACGACCCGGCTACAATTTCATTGCCAAACAATATTTTCAGCGTTATGCCGATAAGAGAACGACTTATAGTCTTGAGTATTTGCAAAGAATACTCGACGAATGCTACCGACTGAATATCGAAGTGATTTTATATATTTCGCCCGCCCATAATCTGATATCCACCGTTTATCAATATGCCCATCATTACGACGCGCGCCAGCAATGGCAGCGCGACACTACACAACTGATCGAAGATTTGGCGCGCAGCCACCAGGCCACGCCCTATCCGCTATGGGGATTTGAAGACAACAACATCGTCGCCGACGATCCAGAGCGGGGCCTGACAACTGAAGGTGCCGTATTCAGGGATGGTTTACATTTTAGCGTCGAATTCGGCGATGCCATCCTGCGGCAGGTTACCGCCAGCGGTCCGGATAACTTAGGGACCTCGTTGACCGGCGCAACAATCGATGCCTACCTGGCGAAAACGGCAGCCAATCTGACTAATTACCAGCAACAACATCCCGATGAAATGGAGCGGCTCCGCAAGAACTTAGGGCTATGAGCGATGCCGCGGCGAATGCGGGGCTAGTCGAGACAATCAACATCTATTTTTGTTAGAATTACGCCTGGTCCTAGCATCGCATAATTAATTCTAAATAACCTCACGTGGAAATTATTGGCCTCGTATTGTGACCGCAGCTAACTCCCCAGCCCAGCAAGCCCCGGCAAAAATCGTTATCGTACTTGGCATGCACCGCAGCGGCACCAGTTGCCTGACCGGTTCGCTGCAACTTGCGGGCTTGGACCTTGGCGAATATTCGGAATGGAATCCGCACAACCTCAAGGGCAATCGGGAAAATGCCGAGGTCATGGCGCTCAATGAATCGATTCTTGTAGCCAATGGCGGCAAATGGGATGCGCCGCCGCCAAAGATTCGCTGGCAACCCGAACATAACGCGGAAGCACGCAGGATTTTGGCGAAATACGCCGGCAGCCCAGCTTGGGGATTCAAAGATCCACGTACGCTGTTGACTCTGGATGGCTGGTTAGCGCTCGGTATCGCGCCGGATTATATCGGCATTTTTCGCCACCCCATGGCAGTCGCCGCCTCGCTGATACAGCGCAGCGCCGACGCCATGGATCTGCAAAAAGCGCTCGCGTTGTGGTATTCGTACAACAAATGCCTATTGCAACGCTACCAGGACAAACCGTTTCCAATACTCTGTTTCGATTGGAGCGAGAACGAATTCCATCGCGCGCTGGCAGCAGCCATGACACGAATAGGTCTGCAACCCGGCAACGACGATGGCAAGTTTTACACTGCGGAATTGGTACACCAATTGAGCGGGGAAACGCGCCTACCGTGGAAGATCGGGCGTCTTTATAAAAAATTGAGGGCTATCAGTGAGCATTATCGGTAAATTAAGACGCTTCGCGGGCTCGATAAAGCGCGCGCTCGTTGCGGACGACGCGCAGCCGCCGGCACCAGCACCAGCACCAGCACCAACCGTATCGCCGCTGCAGGCGGTGACCAAGCTACCTTTTGCGCCCCAATATTCGACTCGCTTCGACAGCCCCATGCCGGTGCTGCCCCATACTGCCAACGCCGCGGCACCACTCAAAATCAGCATTGTGGTAATCGTTTATAAAATGCCCGAGCAGGCGAGAAAAACTCTCTATTCGCTGAGCACCGAATATCAACAAGGCGTGAGCGCCGATGATTACGAAGTCATCGTCGTAGAAAATAAATCCGATCAATTGCTCGGCGAACCAGCGGTCCGCGATATACCCGGCAACTTTCGCTATTTTCTGCGCGACGAAACACAACCCACACCGGTATTTGCGATTAATTTTGGCGCCGCGCAGGCATGCGGTACTCATATCGCCGTCATCATCGACGGCGCACGCATGTGCACTCCCGGCGTTATCAATTACATGTTGGGCGCCGCCAAACTATCGCCCTCTGCCGTCACCGCCGTTCCCGGCTACCATCTGGGCCATGAGTTGCAGCAGGTATCGATTCTCAAGGGTTACAACGAAGCGGCCGAGGCCGAGTTGCTAGCATCGATTCAATGGCCCGCCGATGGCTACCGGCTGTTTGATATCGCCTGTCTAAGCGGAAGCTGTTCGAGCGGCTTCTTCAAACCGATCGGCGAAAGTAACTGCTTCGTGGTGCCAAAAGCTGTATTCGAACAATTGGGCGGATTCGACGAAAACTTTACCGAAACCGGCGGCGGACAAGTCAATCTGGATTTTTATAAACGTGCGGTCGAACTACCCGAAACGCAATTGGTTATATTGTTAGGCGAAGGCAGCTTTCATCAGATTCACGGCGGCGTAACGACCGGCACCAAGGGCTCGCACCGCGAAGAAACGATGGCAGCGCACTTTGCACAATACGGCAAGCTACGCGGCGAAGCCTATAGACCACCCGGCAAGCGCGCGATCTATTTGGGCGCCATACCGGACTCGGCGCTCAAATATATTCGCCACGGCTCGACCACCGTTATGATGATGAACGATCTGAAATAGCGAGGCGTAAGCAGCACGCGTAACCACGATCGATTTTAAGGCGGCGACACCGATGAATACACACATTGAGCTATCCATTATCGTCATTGTGTACAAAATGCGCCGCCAAGCTTACAACACGCTGTATAGCCTCAGCACCGCTTATCAGCGCAACACCGCTGCAAACTATGAAGTAATCGTCGTCGAAAACCATTCCGACGAAAACCTCTCAGCCGATTATATTAATTCGCTACCGGGCAATTTCCGTTACTTCCTGCGCGATGAGCCCGGTGTATCGCCGGTTCCGGCGTTGAATTTTGCGTTCGCACAATGTCGCGGCACCATGCTTGGCCTGCTTATCGACGGTGCGCGCATGCTGTCGCCGCGCGTGCTTGAACACGCGCTGACATTGCAAAGGGCATTCGATCACCCGCTTATCGTCGTACCTGGCTATCATTTGGGCGCGGAGCAACACGACGCAGCGAACCCCGCTCGGGCCGCGACCGAGCAGGAAGAATTAGCGAGTCTCAATTGGCGCGAAGACGGCTATCGATTATTTACCCAAGCTTGTTTCAGCCCTGGCAATTCGCGCGGTTACTTTCACCCATTGATGGAGTGCAATGCGCTTTTTTGCACCAAAAAAAGCTTTAGCGAAATTGGCGGCGCCGATCCGCGCTTCGATCTTGCCGGCGGCGGCAGCATTAATTTGCACATTTATAGAAGCCTGGGGATGCAGCCAAGCAATCGATTGATCGTCTTGCCGGGCGAGGGTAACTTTCATCAATATCACGGCGGCGTCACCACACAGGCGAGCGACAACCGCCAAGACAAACTGCAAGCATTTAGGGCCCAACTGAATAATTTTTGGGGCGGGCAATATAAGGCACTCAGTCGCGAGCCATTGTTATTTGGCAATGTCGGCTACTCTGCACAACGATTTCTACAGCAGTCGTGCAACGCCGGCATGGAACGCTTTGCACGTTTATCCGCCGAGGGCAAGCCGGCCTGGCCGGATGACGACGCATGCCGCCAAGAGGGGAGCGGACAGCGCTCTTAATAGCTATCGCGTCCATCGCACAGCACAATACGGCAACGAGAGCACGCGCTACCGCCCAGCGCACATTTTGCGAAACATAAATTAAACTCGGCCGTATATTGGGCCAGTAATAAATCTTTTGAGGTAACAGCCATTGAAAATGACCCGCCGCATTGCGCAGCTTGGCCTCATCGTTATCTCTTTATTTTCGGTAGCCGCTACATACTGCTACGGTCAAAACCGACAGCCGAACGTCTTGCTGATCCTGGCCGACGACATGGGCTACAACGACCTCGGCTTTATCAATCACCAGCAAACCGTTACTCCTACGCTCGACAAACTCGCCGCCAACGGCATTTCGTTTTCCAGGCATTACACCGACAGCACCTGCTCGCCAAGTCGTGTCGCGCTATTAACAGGTATGAATCCCGCCAAGCTGGGCTTTCATCCCGAAGGCCTCGCGCTGCCTAACGATATCGTCACGCTTCCGCAATTACTGAAAGACAATGGTTATCGAACCTACCTGTTCGGAAAATGGCACGCGGGCGACTTAATTACCGACGCCAGTCCCGACAAGCACGGATTCGATCATTGGTTCGGCATGCTATCGCACTTCTATCTTGCGGGAATCACGCGCAATGGCCATCAGGTGGCCAGCACTCCGGCATACCTTAATCCCTGGCTACAATCCGAGAACTCCGCACCCCAGCAGTACCAAGGACATATCGACGATCTATTGACCGCCAAAGCAATCGACACTATTCGGCAAAAAGAAGCTACGCCGTGGTTTATTTACGTACCATTCCTTTCTCCGCATACACCGACAATACCCAACGATAAATTTCGAGCTAAATACCCCGACACCCCGAACGGGCGCTACCGCGCTGTGATCGAACAATTGGATAGCAATATTGCAGCGCTGCTTGCCGCTGTCGAAGGCGCCGGCGAGCGCGATAACACTATCGTTATTTTTCTCAGCGACAATGGCGCCACCAGCAAGTTTTTCCCGAGCAATGACCCCTTTAGCGGCAGTAAAGCGAGTTACGATGAAGGCGGAATAAGAACGCCACTCATAGTGTATTGGCCAAAGCACTGGCAGGGAGGCAACCAAATCAGCGAGCCAAAATACATAGCTGACGTATATCCAACCATCGCTCAAGCGCTGGGATTGCAAGTTCCGCGCAACATCGACGGCGAAAGTATATTTAAACAACGAAAAACCCCTATCTACTGGTATTCTCAAGCACCTTCAAGAGATTCGTTTTCCATACTGAGTACCGATGGCCGTTGGCGACTGCTCGGCGATGGCAATAGCTCGCAGTTGCTCTATTATGCCGATGCGAAAAGCGCCCCGGCACCCAAGGTGAATGCTGCCGTTCAAGCAAAACTTAACCACCAATTTATTAGCTGGCGCGACTCTGTCACCACGCTAATTAGTGGCGGAAAACACCCATCAAAAGCTGGATCGCTGTCGATAGCCACGCCATTCAGACCGACCTTTTCGCTGGGTTTCTCATTTCTTGCACCCTCTCCGATCGGCGCAAATCCCATTTCACTGATCGATAGCAGACAGCTGAAGCTAAGCTATCAGCCGGGCGAGTTTGTTCTCAACATAGATAGCACCGTGCTGAAAATACCCTATCAGCTGAGCAGCCAATGCAACTCCATTTACCTAAATTTTTTCGTGGCGCAAGACAATACAATTTTTTATGGAGATGGAAAAAGCACGATAGACTTATACGTGAATGGCAACCCGCCCAGCAGAGCAGAGTTTAAAATAGACAGGATCAACGACCCTAATTTTTCGGAACTTAAGCTGCGCGACTTTATTGCGCAACCCTCTGGCCAGATTTTCAGCAGCAGTATTGAGATCGCTTCTCGCGCATTTCTCAACGATGAAATCGAGCGGAACATGGCGAAACAGAAAAAAGACTATTGTCCGCACTGACGTTCAAATCGGCACGCGAGAAATAATCGGTCGACATTAACCCCGACCTTTCTCGCCGGGCAACTCCTGCCACAATGTCGAATGCGCCGCGTTTTGTTCCTCGGCCGGGCGGCCATTCGTATAATAATAGAGCGCGATCGAGCGGCGCGACATGTGTGCCGGGCAAGCTACCGGATCTGGATGGCCGTGAAACGAGTGGCTGGTGGTATTAAAGATAACGCAGCGGCCGGCTATCGGCAGAACACTCTTCTCGCAGTGGGTCATCGTTTTATCCCACAACTCTAACGCTCCGCCATAGCTCTCATCCCAGTCTTTATTGAGATAGAGCAGCAAATTGATTCTGCGATCCAAATGATACTTGGGATGCCTGTTGAAATCGGCGTGGATACGTAAGAGGCCACCGCGGTCGGTCACATGAACGCCGGCGCCATTCAGGACCGGATCGGGCAACAATCCTTCGATGCCCGTTATTTGTTCCAGCCAGTTAATAAAGGCCCCCGAGTTCAACTGCCATATCAATTGTCGCACCGGGAAGCTGACTTCCATGTCGGAGTAAGACTTCTTATATCGCTGCGCGGGGCGTCCATCCGCCAGATTTACCGAATTGGATCGTCTTTTCATCGGCTGATTTTGCGCCGGCAAATTATCGAGTATTTCCTCCAATCTCTCGCCACGCATAAAATTATCGACAACGATGTGAGGAAAAGGCCGATTATTTCTATATTGGTCTGCCCACGCGGCCGTATTTTTTTGCAAATACTCCGTGTTCAAGTAATCCAGAACCTCCGCGTACTTCACCGCATCCGGAGTTAAAAGAGCTTTTAATCTGGCTACAATCTTCATAGGCCTGCCTAATATTCAACGGACATTCGACATACGACTAGCAACGGCTACTTCACAAAATATCATCGGCAATCTGATGCAGTGCGCGACTCGATAGCATGCGCTTTAGTTTTCTTTGCCATGCAAACGGAATCAATCTCGCAAGACGTTGCAATAGCGGCAATCGATGCAAACGCAGAAATATCCGTAAAACCCTCTCTCGGATCGAGTAAGCGCCATTGCGCTCTTCCACCAGCGGCAGCACTCTTAATAGATCAAACCATTGCTTCGGCGAAACCGTCGCCGGCACTAACGGCACATCGACAAGATAATGCTTTCGATAGCTCGCGGAATATGTATGCAGCTGCTGATCCCAAGCAACCTCCTCCCACTCTGCGCCAGCAAAAATCTCATCTCGCAGCGATAACAGCTTAGCCAACCATAGGGCGGGCCGAGTTGGGTACGCTTCCAGCCAACTGAAGGGACGCTGTTTCAATCGCTCGATGAAAGCGCCGATCGCCGGCGCCAAGACGGGGTACCCAGAACGCAAACAAGCGCTCAACGTGTAACTGTACGTCTCCGGCCAACGGCAGGGAAACCAGACAATATGAGGGTTAATCGCAGCCAGTTTTTGATCGAGCAATTCATCCGAGTAGGAACCGTGCGTAATAACTGCGGCACTCAGCTCTCGATATGCATATCCCATCAAATGAAACTGCAACGGGCAATTTTGCTTTTCGGCCAACAGCGCAGTGCGCTCCAAAACGTTCGCGCCTTTCTCCAAGCTCAGCGCGCCCAGAACGGCGATCACCAATTTTTCGCCCGGCTGGCACGGCCGGCGGCGAACGACCGGATATGGCGCATCGCTCTCCCAATCGGGATGCGGGAGCACCGTTATCGGCAGCTCGGGGAAATATTCACAATAGAGCTTTGCCGTGAATTCACTGGGGGAAAATATTCGCTGCGCCTGCCTCAGCATCCTTTCGCTGAAGACTCGCCACTCCGGCGCACTGTATCCCAGCGGCACCGGATTGTATTCGGCGCAATTCTGGTCTCGGCTATCCTTGTCCGCGCAATAAGCCCCTGTTTTATCGGCGAGCGCCGGGCTACCGTTTATATAATAATAATCGTGCAAAGTAACATCGACGGGCAGATCAACGTTTTCCAGCAAATACTCAACGAAACGCTCGGCATTTTTAATGTGGTGTATATGAATGCGACTGATGCCCAGCCATATCAGCACGGCTAAAAATTTCTCGCCCTGCGACGGCCACTCGAAATTTAACTCGATAATATCCGCATCGGTTTCGACGCTTAACACTAGACGGTCCGGGGAGCTAAGACGCGCAATAAATGTATAGGCGCGGTCGGACACATAACTAGCCAACTCAGTAATATGTTTCGCGGTGCCGCCATCCATATTATGCGAGACCGCCAAAATTCGCGCGCGCTTGGGGTCCAGCATAGCCAGTTGCGCCTGCGTCCGGAAAATCCTTACGGAGTCCTCGGCAATAAACTCATGGACAAGCCGATGATAATCTGGATACAGACGATGCAAAATTTGCATCGCATGCTCCACACGTTTGGCTTTCTCGGCACCGAAGCTAACATTACCCGAATGCGCGACAAATAAATTAGTACAAAGGACATTGCGCCATTGCATAGCCGCGGCTCGCCGGCAAAAATCGTTTTCCTCGCCGTAGCCCCGACCAAACAGTTCGGCATTAAAATATCCCACGCGCTCGATAGCAGCCCGAGCGATGTACATGCAAAACCCAACAGCCGTCGGAATATCGACAGCAGCTGCAGTTACGGAGCTGGCAAAAACCTGGTCGATTTGCGCAACACCCAGCCCAATGGGCAGGGCATTATTGCGACAAATTTTTGGGAAACTACAAATTTCCGCGTTATTTGAAAATGGCGTAACCGTCGCAATTTTTTTGTCCTGCTTGGCGCATGCAACCAATCGATCCAACCAATCGTTGGCGACTTCGGTATCGCTGTTCAACAATACGACATCGCGATCGCGATGCAGCGCCATACCACGATTTGCAGTTTCTACGAATCCGATATTCGTAGGATTAATCAATAGCGTGATTAAAGATTGGGCCTCGAGCCCCTCTAAGTACTCCAGTAATAGCGGCTCGGGACCGGCATCATAAATGACGATGACTTCGGCACTCGTTCGGCATGACGAGGCCAGCACACTTTGCAGGCAAAGTACGGTTTCGCGGTATCCACTATAAACAGGAATAATTAAGTCTATAGGACTCACTTTTTGTTCATCCTATGAAGTATACGGGGAACCAATCGCCAAATTCGAAAGTGCGTTAGATCGTCGACTAGTTGGTTGCGTGCGTCAACGCACTTCTGCAGGTACTCAACGTACTCCTGCAAATCCTCAACGGATTTCTGCAAGTGCGCAACTTCTGTTTCTTTTTGGCTGATCGTCATTAGCGCATTGGTATGCAATTCGCCAACCCTGACCGCCTCGGCACTCAGCTGCATTAACTCGCCGGTTATTCGCTGCAGAGGGGTTATGCACTCGTTGTTATCGGCCAGCAACAATCGGTACTCCGCTAACACTGCATGCAAGCACTCGCGATTTATTTTTTTAAAGTCGGCGCTACAAAAAAAATTATATACGGCCAGCGCAGAGTTTACCCATGCGATCGGAGCGATTGCGGATGCAACGGCATCATGGCCATGCCGCAACTCAGCATCCAAACTCAGCGAAGCTGCATTATGCCAATTTTCTTCAGCCATAGGCAACGCAATGTCGAGCTCGCCGATCAATGCGGCCGGCAACCGTGCCGGCTGCTCCAGCAGTGCGTCAAAAGATACGACGATAGCCGGCACCTCTACAGAGGCGGCGGCGGCTTCGAGCATATACTGGAGCCACAATAATACCGAGTATTCTAACGGTATTTTGTCCCGTTTATGTAGCGAGCTGGCGACCGCATAAGGATGCCTGACTACATACAAGCAACGCACCGCGAAGCCGGCCGTATCCCACACCTCCAACCAGAATGGCAATAATCGGCAGAGCCGCGGATCCTTTATCACCGCCAAACGCTGATGGAGGTAATGCGTACGCATGTGGGCCAAAGCCCGAGCGCGAAACCGCTGCAATAAATCGGCATCTACGCCTTCGCTTTGCCAAGCCCGATGATCGGACCAAGATCTGCCACCCGCCGCCAGTAGCTCCTCATTGAGGCCAACAATAGCGCCGTCTTCCCAAAAGCCATCCGCATTTATGGCGGGAATCGCTTCGAGCCGCTGAGCACCCATAAAAGCACCCAGCGCATGCACAAAGCTTGTCACTGCTGAAGTTCCGCTCCGGTGCATACCTAATACGCAGATGAGCACCGGGCGGCTTTCCCCAGGAAGCTGGTTATCGATTAGCTCATTGATCATAACAGCAGCCTATAATATTTATTGGTAACCGCCGGAGCTTGCCGAATGCTCCAAACACTTGTTGCGCGCTCATCGCACGACCTAACTTGGCCTCCATTCGCTTAGAGTATTTTTATCGACGGCCGCTTTTGTTAGCGCCACTTCCAGCCATAGCTGTTAAAAAATATTATTGCGGAGCGCGCAAATAGAAAAATATGGCGCATCCCCTTTCTTGCCGCATGGCCGCCATGGTGAACAATTCGCACCGCTGGCACATAAGCAATCTTGGTAAGTCGAGCGGCGCGCAAGCTCAGATCGAAATCTTCAAAGTAGAGAAAATATTTCGGATCGAATCCGATCAACTTGGCCAGCACGGATGCGCGCAACAACACAAAACACCCACTGAAAATTGGCGGCTGCCAGACGATACTATCCGCGATAACATCGCGCATCTCATAAGCCGCCAGTCTTTTTCTAAACAGTTTTTGTATCAACCGCGGCGCAAAACCGCGCAAAAAAAGATTCAGCACGCTAGGATAGCGCTTACACAAATATTGGGGCTCGCCATTTTCACCGACGATGGCCGGCGTAAGAATACCGCAGCCGGGATTTCCGTCCATAAACTTTATAGCCGCACATAAAGACTCCACGGCAAGTTCGACGTCGGGGTTCAATATCAAATGAAACTCGCAAGCAACGGCGTCAAAGGTAAGATTATGGCCGGCACCGAAACCTATATTCTCGCCAGTCCCGCAGCGCACCATACGCACCGCGGGAGGCATCGCAGCAGAAAAAAATGCAATCAGCGCATCAATTTTTCGAGTCTCGACGCCGGCAGGGCCATTATCCACCAGCATTAAATCCACGCTTGTGAGCCGCACCGATTGCAGAGACCGTCGACAAGCCTCCAGCAATGTCGACAGAGTCTCTGCCAACTGGACTTCATCGCTGGCGTAACAAACAATACTAATGCGTAACCTGCCGAGCGCGGCATCTGCATTTAGCGACAAGTCAGGTGCGCCGGACGACACTATCGACCACCTGCCAGGGGCCAGAGGCTCATCAGCTTAAGAATACTCGAACTGGATATTGTTCGCAGCCGCTGCACCTGCTGACGTTGCAGCCACACGCTCGGCAAGCGCTTAATGGCATCTAACTTTGCCCGACAAATTATCTTGCCCCGACCATGCAAGGAAAACCAGAAAATTTCGGCGACATTGAGCAGAATATGCAATGGCAGCAACGCCCAAAATAAAAGCCCCGGCATATTTTTTACAAAAGTCCAAACCAGATTTCGGTGACCGTGATACAGAGCGAAGTCGCTTTTCTCGCCACCCGAACACGCTGACCCTATATGTTTAACGACAGCCCGAGAAGCATGGATACAGCGAAATCCTCTTAGACGCAATCTAAAGCCCAAGTCGACATCCTCGAAGTAACAGAAAAAATTCTCGTCGAATCCACCGACCTCCAGCAACACCGCGCGCCGAAACATAGCCGCAGCGCCGCAGGCGGAAAACACCTCGCTGTAATTACTCGATCGAATATCCTTCTTGCCATGCTCGGCACGCCAAGCCAGTCCCGAAATATGATAACAATCGCCGCGCCCATCTAAAATCTGTGGGTCGTTTTCTTGCAACATTTGCGAAGAAAAAACATCGGCATCGGGATGATCTTGCGCACTCTGGACCAAATTCTCCAACCAATCCGGCTCGGGAAAAGCGTCCGGATTTAGAAGGGCCACCCATTCGCAGTCGGCCAATAAATTTATGGCCAAATTATTGCCAGCAGCAAAACCAATATTTGCTTGCTCAACAACCCGATAATCTGGATATGTATCCGCAACGAAATTCATAGCCCCTTCAACATCGCCATTGTTAATGATTAATACATTGAGGGGGCGAGATGTTTGAGCGGCGACTGACTCCAAACAACGCCGCAAAAAAGCCGCTGAATAGAAATTTACAATAATGATTGATATATCCATATCAGGCTCGCGGTCCACCCAAGAAAATTTTCAAACTTAAACAAATATGGCGCGCAACGACCTGCGATAGGGCTTTATTCTAATATAGAACATCGCCCTCGCTCCACCCAGCAGGGCAGGGGGTCGATACCTCTGGTGCTATTCTATATAATTCCGCGTCACATGGTGCCCCAAGCGCGAGGGCTCACCAAGCATCAATTGAAGCACCGATTACGAGCCCGACATATGGACAGCCCCTGGATCGTCAACTGCAACATATTGCCAGCCGGCATGGCGAAGCCTCATAGGAGCTTAGCGTGCCCGCAATGACACCGCGCATTCTCCTACTCGGCAGCGCGGGCAATGTTGGTTGGGAGTTACAGCGGGCCCTGGCACCGCTCGGCGATTTAGTCGCGCGTGACCGCAGCGGCTGCGATCTAAGCGATCTCGATCAAGTGCGTCGCACTATTGCCAGCATCGCCCCCGATATCATCGTCAACTCTGGCGCCTATACCGCCGTCGATAAAGCCGAACAAGAACCCACTCTAGCGCAGCGCATCAATAACGAGGCAGTCGGCGTTATCGCCGAGTCCGCGCAGCGGCGTGACGCCTTGTTTATTCACTACTCCACCGACTATGTATTCGACGGCCAGAAAGCCGGTAGGTATAACGAAACCGATGCCACCAACCCGCAATCGGTATACGGTCGCAGCAAATGCCTGGGCGAAGAGGCCATCGCGGCGAGCGGCTGCCGGCACTTAATTTTCCGCACCAGTTGGGTATTCGCGACGCGCGGCACCAACTTCGCCAAAACCATACTGCGGCTAGCGCAGGAGCGCGATAGCTTGCGGGTTATCGCCGATCAATGGGGCGCGCCTACATCCGCCGAATTGATTGCCGACATCACAGCGCACGCGCTGCGCGAAACCTGCGCCAACCGCGAGCTGGAAGGGCTTTATCATCTTGCCGCAGCCGGCGAAACCAGCTGGCATGGCTACGCAGAGTTTGTGGTCCAGCAAGCCCAGGCGCTCGGCACCGCGCTCAAGGCGCGCACGATTGAAGCCATCGACACCAGTCAATATCCGTTGCCGGCGCCGCGCCCAGCCAACTCGCGATTGAGCACAGAGAAATTGCGCGCAGCCTTCGGCTTAACCTTGCCTCATTGGCAGTATCATGTGCACCGTATGTTAGTTGAACTACAGGGATAAACGACGTGAACCAAACCTGCCGAAAAGGCATCATCCTTGCCGGCGGATCCGGCACCCGACTGTACCCGGCGACCCTCGCGGTATCGAAGCAGCTGATGCCGGTATTCGACAAGCCGATGATTTATTATCCGCTTTCGACGCTGATGCTAGCCGGTATACGCGACATCTTAGTGATCTCGACGCCGCTAGATACGCCACGCTTCGAACAATTATTGGGCAATGGCGCGCAATGGGGAATCAATATCTCCTACGCCGTGCAAGCATCGCCGGATGGACTCGCACAGGCATTCATTATCGGAGAGTCGTTTATCGGCGACGATTTGTGCACGCTGGTATTGGGCGACAATATTTTTTATGGCCACGATTTGCCCCATCTGCTGGCCAGTGCCCAGCAGCGCAGCGAGGGTGCAACGGTCTTCGCCTACCACGTGCAAGACCCCGAACGCTATGGCGTAGTAGAGTTTGAAACGGGCGGGCGGGTTCTAAGCCTCGAAGAAAAACCGCTACAACCCAAGTCGAACTACGCGGTAACCGGCCTCTATTTCTACGACCGCAAGGTCGTGGAGTATGCCCGACAAATCAAACCCTCCGCGCGCGGCGAGCTGGAAATCACCGATCTCAATAGAATGTATCTGGAGCGCAACGAGCTATCGGTGGAAATTATGGGCCGGGGCTACGCCTGGCTGGATACCGGCACGCACGAATCCCTGCTCGATGCATCGCAATTCATTCAAACCATCGAGCACCGCCAAGGGCTGAAGATCGCCTGCCCGGAAGAAATTGCGTGGCACCAGGGCTGGATAAATAACAGCGATTTAGCGCGACTCGCCGAGCCTTTGGCGAAGAATGGGTATGGCAAGTATCTGCTCAGCCTATTACAGCAAAAGGTATTCTGATGAAAGCGACTCCTCTCGCCGCGCTCCCCGACGTTTTATTGATAGAGCCAAAAGCTTTTGGCGATGCCCGCGGATTCTTTTTCGAAAGTTTTAATCAACGCAAATTCGACGAACTGACCAACAGCTCGGTCACGTTCGTGCAGGACAATCATTCAAAATCCGCGCGCGGCGTATTGCGTGGACTGCACTACCAAATCCAGCACCCGCAAGGCAAATTAGTTCGCGCGATCGCCGGCGAGGTGTTCGATGTAGCTGTCGATATTCGTAAAAGCTCCCCTACTTTTGGTCGCTGGGCCGGCGCAATATTATCGGCCGAGAATAAAAAGCAATTATGGGTTCCGGCGGGCTTTGCTCACGGCTTTTTGGTTCTCTCTGAAACCGCAGAGTTTCTGTACAAAACAACGGATTATTGGTACCCCGAGTTCGAGCGCTGCATCGCCTGGAACGATCGCACCCTGGGTATTGCGTGGCCGGGCGATGCGACCCCAGCGCTCTCAGACAAGGATGCAAACGGCGCAGCCTTTGGCTCGGCCGAGGTATTCGATTGATGCAGAGTTTTTCTATTTCCCCAAAGGAAATGGTTCGCAGCGTATGGCGCAACCGCAATTTGATAAAAGCGTTGGTGGAGCGCGAAGTTGTCGGTCGCTACCGCGGCTCTTTTATGGGAATACTCTGGTCTTTTTTCAATCCCGTTTTTATGTTGGCGGTCTATACCTTTGTCTTTAGCGTCGTCTTCAAAGCGCGCTGGAATACCGGTGGCGATTCAAAGACGGAATTTGCGCTGGTACTATTCGCAGGACTCATCGTCTTCAATCTATTCGCCGAGTGCATCAATCGAGCGCCGAGCTTGATTCTCGCCAATGTAAACTACGTCAAAAAAGTTGTTTTCCCGCTGGAAATACTGCCTTGGGTGTCGTTGGGATCGGCGCTATTCCATACCTTGATCAGCCTCAGCGTCTGGTTGATTGCCTATGTCATTCTGTTCGGAACACCACATATTACGGTGTTGCTGCTACCGCTTGCCTTGCTTCCGCTACCGCTGCTGATCATGGGCCTTACCTGGGGACTCGCCTCGCTCGGAGTATATTTGCGCGACGTATCCCAGTTCATCGGTCTACTTACCACCGTGCTGATGTTTCTTTCCCCTATTTTTTATCCTGCCAGCGCGCTACCGGAAAATTACCGCCGCCTAATATTGTTAAACCCTCTTTGTCTCGCCATCGAACAAGCCCGAGATGTTCTGTTCTGGGGAAAGGTCCCCGATCTAGCCGCTTTATCGATTTATTTGTTAGCGTCCATCTTGATCGCCTGGCTGGGCTTTGCGTGGTTTCAGAAGACACGCCAAGGATTTGCCGATGTCCTTTGAGATCGCCATCCAGGTTGAGAACATCAGTAAGTGCTATCAAATTTACGAGCAACCTCGCGATCGCCTGAAACAATCGATTTATCCACGCCTGCAGAAACTTTCCGGCGCGCAAGTAAAAAAATATTATCGCGAGTTCTGGGCGTTAAAAAACATCTCGCTGGAAATTAAGAAAGGGGAAACCGTCGGTATTATCGGCCAGAACGGCAGCGGGAAATCCACTCTGCTACAGCTAATTTGCGGCACCCTCACCCCTACCAGCGGCACGATAAAAACCAACGGACGTATCGCCGCATTACTGGAGCTCGGCTCGGGCTTCAATCCCGATTTTACGGGGCGCGAAAATATCTTTATGAACGCGGCCGTGCTGGGATTGAGCCGAGAAGAAACAGAAGCGAGCTTCGATAACATCGTCGCTTTCGCCGATATTGGCAATTTTATTGAACAGCCGGTAAAAACTTACTCCAGCGGCATGACAGTGCGCTTAGCATTTGCGGTAATCGCCCATGTGAATGCCGATATATTGGTTATCGATGAAGCACTTGCCGTGGGCGATGCCTTCTTCACGCAGAAGTGCATGCGCTTTCTGCGCGAGTTCATGAAAACCGGTACGGTACTTTTTGTCAGTCACGATACCGCCGCCGTGGTTAACCTATGCAACAAAGCGACTTTGCTGGAGCGCGGATCGATGGTTGCCGAAGGCCATCCGAAAGATATTGCAGAGCAATACCTCGCCAAACTTTATGCAACGAGTCAGGACATCCAAGGTATTCGCAAGCCCAAGCAGCCGGAGACAAAGCCCATCATCGCGGAGTACCGCGACATGCGGCAGGCTCTAATCAATAGCTCGACCTTGCGCAACGACATAGAGGTTTTCAAGTTTAAGCCGGAGGAGCAAGCCGGGTTCGGTAGCGGCGGCACATTTATCACGTCGGTGCATCTTCTGGCCGACGATAAGGCGCCGCTCTCCTGGGTGGTCGGTGGCGAGGATGTTTCCCTTGAGATACGCTGCGCGACCCAACAAAATCTGACGCAGCCTATTATCGGATTTCAATTCAAAGACCGGCTCGGTCAGGTGATCTTCGCAGACAATACTTTTATCGCCTATCAATTTAGCGCACCGCAGGCCGCAGCGGGCGAAGAGATCGTGGCGAGCTTTGATTTCCGTTTACCCATTTTGCCGCCCGGAGATTACAGTATTACCGTTGCTATTGCGGACGGATCGCAAGACAGTCATGTGCAGCATCACTGGATACACGAAGCTCTGGTATTAAGAGTTCATGCTAGCGCCGTTTGTGCCGGCCTGATTGGTGTTCCGATGAAAAAAATCAACCTGACCATAAATTAACGGCGCTTCTTTTACGATACCCGGTACATTCGGAAAACGCAGCATGCAAAAGGAACTGAAGAGATGACCGGCCCTACCTCCGCGGAGAAAGCCCGACTTATAGCCGACATCCTTAATGAGCCTTCTTCCTACATTCAGGATGGGCTCGCGTCGATTCACAATAATGAGTTTATGGGAAATAGCGGCTTTATGGCCGCTTACTCGCGAGGAGTTCAGGCCGCGGGCAAGGATTACGGCTGGCATTGGCGAGTGCATATGGGCTTATGGGCCGCATCGGTGGCTAAAAATTTAGCCGGCGATTTTGTCGAGTGTGGCGTCAACGCCGGATTCCTGAGCAGCAGTATTATGCAGCACTTAAACTGGAACTCTCTCGACAAAACCTTTTACTTACTGGACACCTTCAACGGAATCGACCGGCGCTATGTCTCCGAAGCGGAGATTGCCGAAGGCGTCTTGACGAAAAATACCGAGCTCGTGAAGGCAGGCTTCTATGTTACGGATATCGATTCGGTAGTAAAAAACTTTTCCGAATGGAGTCGCGTGAAAATTATTCAGGGTAGTATCCCCGAAACCCTGCCGGCAGTATCGGCGCAACAAATCGCATTTCTCCACGTGGATCTCAACTGCGCCCCACCGGAAGTGGCCGCCGTTGAATATTTTTGGGAGCAACTGGTGCCGGGAGCAATCGTATTGCTGGATGACTACGCCTACTGGGGCTATCGTCAACAAAAACTTGCCATGGATGGATTAGCGGAAAAACTAGGCACATCGATCGCATCGCTGCCGACTGGACAGGGACTCATAATCCGGCCATGACCAAGCATATGGGTGAAGAAAATGCGCCGGCCACTGCTGATCGGGGGCGTTATGACATCTAATGGCATGCCGTCATCTTGTGCGGCCTGTGGGGCGAATACCTTCGCATCCAGCGATGTTTTGTGGCGCGATTTAATAGACACCTGGCAGCTATCTAGCCAGGAGGTTGATTACATCAATCGCCAACAGGGCCTGCACTGCCAGCAATGCGGCAATAACCTGCGCGCAATCGGCTTGGCCGCAGCCATTCTTCGCAGCCAATCCTATGTAGGAACGTTGAACGACTTTTGCGAATCGCTGCCGCCGCTGAAGGTATTGGAGATCAATACTGCCGGCGGCTTAACGCAATTTTTACAAAAACTTCCGCAGCACCAACTAATCAAATATCCCGAATACGACTTGATGGAACTCAATATAGCGACGGAAGCGTTCGACTTAGTCATTCATTCCGACTCGTTGGAGCACGTCCCCAATCCCGTGCGCGCGCTATCGGAGTGTCGTCGCGTTTTGCGGGCTAACGGTCTTTGCATTTTCACCGTGCCAATTATCGTCGGACGCATGAGCCGGTCGCGCCAGGGACTTGCGCCCAGTTACCATGGGCAACCCTTAATTGAAGACCCGGATCAGATAGTTCACACCGAATTTGGTGTGGACGTGTGGAAGTATGTTTTAGAGGCGGGTTTTACTTCGTGCGAAATTGTCGCGCTGGAATACCCATCGGCCCTCACACTTATCGCAAGAAACTAGATACGAGCACCTATGAAATACACCGGCGAACGCTTCATGCCAGAAGTACATGGCAGCATCGAACTGGAGCATCGACACCGCTATCTATTGGCCTGCCAGGTTGTCGGTGGCAAGACCGTGCTCGACATCGCGAGCGGTGAAGGTTACGGCAGTTTTATGTTGGCTGAAACCGCGCAGCGAGTCATCGGTGTCGATATTTCTCAAGAGGCCGTGGAGCACGCTCAGAATCGTTATCGGGCCGACAATCTCGAATTCAGGGTCGGCTCCTGCTCTGCCATTCCTCTCGAAACGGCGAGTGTGGACGTTGTGGTCAGTTTCGAGACTATCGAACATCACACCGAACACGAAGCGATGATGCTGGAAGTAAAACGGGTCTTGCGGCCCGGCGGTATTTTCATTATCTCCAGTCCCGATAAACTCGAGTACTCGGACAAACCCCAACAGCATAATCCTCACCACGTTAAAGAGTTATACCGCAACGAATTTGAAGATCTGCTGGCGGCACATTTTAATCACCATCGTCTGTACGGCCAACGAGTGATGTATGGGTCGGCTATTTTTGGCGAGAGCGGCACCACATCGACCCAAAGCTATGAATATGAAAACGATCGACCGCAATCCACGGCGGGGGTTCCCCGCGCCATTTATTGGGTGGCGGTCGCGTCCGACACGGAATTACCCAACCTCTCCACCGGGATGCTCGAGCAGAAGATAGAAGATAGCGATTTTACGCATTTTTGGCAGGACTTAATGGCGGGGCGCGACGAACAAATCGCCAGCCTTCATCAGGCGGTCGGCAGTCGCGATACGCAGGTCGCCAGCTTAAGCCAAAAGACATTCGAACAAGATGAGAGAATCGCCGCGCTGGTGCAGTGCGCGGCTCGCAGCGACGAGCAAATCGCCAGTGCCAATCGGCAAATTGCCGAGGCCAATGGGCAAATTGCCAGCGCCAATCGACAAATTGACGAAGCCAATGGGCAAATTGCCGAACTCAATAACCGGCTGGGTAGCCTGTATAAGATCATCGCCGAACGCGAGCGCAGACTCGATAGAATTTTTAATAGTTATTCGTGGCGTCTCACCAAGCCACTAAGATTCTGTGCGCGCCTTTACAGGGATAAGCGCCGCATTATTTCTGCATTGACGCGCGAGCTATGGCACCGCCTGCCGTTCTCTGTCCATCGCAAACAGAAATTTAAAAGCCACCTGTTTAACCGCTTTTCCTTTCTATTCAAAAATACTGCCGCTTTTAGCGCCTGGCAGAGCATGAATTCGTCGACTCCACAGAGCTATAGCCCCAGCGAGTTGCCGGTTGGAGAAGTCTGCTTTGAAAAAATCACCTATGTCCCGCTGCTGCAAGGCAAGCCGCTTAGCAGTAAACCGGCCAAGCTGATCTGCTTTTATCTGCCGCAATTCCATCCCATTCCGGAAAATAACGAATGGTGGGGGGAAGGCTTCACCGAGTGGACCAATGTTCAACCGGCGCAAGCGCAATTTGAAGGGCATTATCAGCCACATGAACCCGGCGAGTTGGGCCATTACAATCTACTCGATCCAGCCGTGCAACGGCGCCAGGTAGAGCTCGCCAAGTTGTACGGAATCGAGGGCTTTTGCTTCTACTTTTATTGGTTCGGCGGTAAACGCTTGCTGGAGGCGCCGATTGCAAACTACCTCGATGACAGCCGCCTGGATTTACCTTTTTGTTTATGTTGGGCCAATGAAAACTGGAGTCGTCGCTGGGATGGATTGGATAGCGAAGTCCTGATAGCGCAACAACATTCGCCCGCGGACGACTTGGCCTTTATCGAATACATTGCCCGCTATATGCGCGATACCCGCTATATTCGCATAGATGGTAAACCACTCCTGCTGGTATATCGTCCCCATCTGTTGCCTTCGGCCAAGGAGACCGCGCAACTTTGGCGCACCTGGTGCAAAAATAACGGTATCGGCGAAATTTATCTCGCCTACACCCAGTCGTTCGAGGCCGTGGATCCCGGTAAGTATGGTTTCGATGCCGCCATCGAGTTTCCGCCAAGTAATTCCGCGCCACCCAACATTACGAATCTCGTTGCGCCGCTTAACAAGGAGTTCGGCTCCACTGTTTACGACTGGCGAATATTTGTCGAGCGCAGCGAAAAATACCGACAACCAGACTATACGCTTTTCCGCAGCGTCTGCCCGGCGTGGGACAACACCGCGCGCCGCAAAAATCGCGGCACTGTCTTTCTGAATAGCTCGCCGCGCCTCTATCAACGCTGGTTGCAGAATGCGATTAATCACACGGTAACGCACCACCCGAACCCCGATGAAAGACTGATTTTTGTCAACGCTTGGAACGAATGGGCAGAAGGCGCGCATTTGGAACCGGATGCGTTATACGGCTATGCCTACCTGCAGGCAACGCGCGATGCGCTCACGAATACCGATCCGCAGGTAGCGGGGGCTCTGCTGCTGGTCACACACGATTGCCATCCCCACGGCGCGCAATTTTTGATTTTGGAAGCAGCAAAAAAGCTGCGTGATTGCGGCTTTAAAATTTACATTCTGGCATTGGGCGGCGGCCCTCTGCTTGCCGATTTTATGCAGACGGGCGATACGCTAAACGCAGAAGCCGCGTCCGAGCAGGCGACTAAAAACTTTCTCGCCGAAACTCGTGCAGCCGGCGCGTCGAGCGCCATCACCAACACGGTGGTCAGCGGAAAAATTGTTCCGCAATTAAAAGAGATGGGCTTTCGGATCGTCAGTCTGATCCACGAGCTGCCCGGCGTTATCCGTGCGATGCAGCAGGAGGCCAACGCCGCCACGATAGCTAAACTATCCGACAAAATTATTTTCCCCGCCAATTTGGTGTACCAGCGCTTTGCGGAGATAGCACCGCTGGCACCGGAAAAGGTCGTCATCCGCCCGCAGGGTCTGGTGCGCAAAAACCCTTACAAAAAGCGCCGCGCCGAAGCGCAGCGAATAGTTTGTGCCCGGCATGGTCTGGCGCCCGACACGCGAATTGTCTTGAATATCGCCTATGTCGATGCGCGTAAAGGAGCGGATTTATTTGTAGAAATTGCCGCATTAACGCTCGTCGAGCAGCCGCATACCGCGTTCATTTGGGTCGGACACAGCGAGCGCGAAATTGCCCAGCAAGTATCCGCGCGCGTGGCGGCCCTCGGCCTGCAGCAGAAAATATTATTCGTGGGCTTTGATCGCGATCCGTTGGTTTATTATGCGGCCGCCGCGGTTTATGCCCTGACATCGCGCGAAGACCCATTTCCGAACGTGGTGTTGGAATCGACCGAGGTGGGCGTTCCCGTCGTCGCCTTCAGCGACGCCTCAGGTGCCGCCGATTTTATTTTGCAGCACCACGGCCGCCTTGCGAAATACCTGGATGTAGCGGATTTTTCCCTTCAAATCTGTTCGTTGCTAGCAAACCCCGATGAAAAGCCAATCGATGCCAATATGTCGCTGCAGCAATATGTGCTGGACTTACTGCACTATGCCGATAACTATCCGCGCATCTCGGTAGTCGTGCCTAATTACAATTACGCGCGCTATATAACGGCGAGGCTCGACAGCATTTACAATCAAACGCTGCCGCCGTACGAGGTAATTATTCTCGACGATGCGTCCACCGACAACAGTGTCGCGACGATCGAAAGATATCTCGACGAAAATGCCGTCGATGCGCAGCTGATTATCAACGCGGAAAACTCCGGGTCGGTATTTCGCCAATGGAAAAAGGGCCTGGAAGCCTGCAAAGGCGATTTAATATGGATAGCTGAGGCCGACGATCTGGCCGAGCCCGGCTTCCTGCAGGAACTGGCAAGCGCCTTTGACGACGGAGAGCTGGTATTGGGATATTGCCAATCCAAACAAATCGACTCCGCTGGCCAGATCTTGGCGGATAATTATTTGGCGTACACGGCTGGCGCCTCCGACTGCTGTTTAACCGATTACCATCGCGATGGCCGCGAGGAAATCAGCAAGTTGCTCTGTATTAAAAATACGATCCCCAATGTCAGCGCCGTACTGTTTCGACGCGAGTCGCTGCAAGACGTATTAACAGTAATAGAAAAGGATTTGTTTAACATGCGGGTGGCGGGCGATTGGCTGGTATATCTTCATCTGCTCATGCAAGGGAAGGTTTCGCACAGCAAGAAATCATTGAATCGGCATCGCCGTCACGACAATAGCGTTACCACTTCTCTGCATAATCAAATTCATTTGCAAGAAGTTATCGAGATGCAAAAGCTGGCCATTGCGCTGGTATCGCCGCCGGATGAAGTGAAGGAATTGGCGGTCGAATATATCGATCAACTCTGCGATCACTTCTCGATACCGCACCAAAAGGATATTCATGGTGACAAAGCACAGGCCCTATAACAAGGCCGTCATTCTCGGTGCGGCGGGCTTCATCGGCATAAACCTCGCGCATGCACTGATTGCGCACGGTTTCGAGGTAGCCTGCTTCGATCGCACGACATCGCCACACTGGCCGGTGGCCGCGCGCGCTATCGCCGGCGAGTTTGCCGCTATGCCGGCGGAGTTGCTGCATGCGCTCGACGGCGCGTTGGTATTTCATTTAATTAGTTCGTGCCGCCCCTCCGCCAGTACGGCGACGGCCGCCGACGAAGTCGGCTACGACCTGGCGACCACTATCCGTTATCTCGAAACCTGCAAGTCTCGGGCTGTACGCTGGGTGTTTGTTTCGTCCGGAGGAACGGTATACGGGCACAACGACGCGACGCGCATCGACGAAACCGCGCAGACACACCCCATCTGTTCATACGGCGTCGTAAAGTTGGCGATCGAACAATACTTTTCTCTCTATCGACATCTGCACGGTACCGATTATGTCGTTGCTCGCTTAGCAAATCCTTACGGCCCCTGGCAGCGACCGATGTCCGGCCAAGGCTTGATCCCTACGCTGATTTATAAGGCGCTGAGGAACGATCCGATCGAAGTGTGGGGCGATGGAAATAATGTGCGCGATTACATTTTTATAAGCGATGCCATCGCAGGACTTCTTGCCGCCGCCACCGCTGAAAGCGGCAACATCTATAACGTTGGAACAGGCATCGGCACATCGATTACTGAATTGACACAAATCATCGGCGCCGCGCTGAATATCCAAATACGGACCAACCGCATGGCAGCGAGGTCCGTCGACGTGAAGCGCAATGTCCTGAATACCGATAAGCTGCTGAAAATTTCCGGCTGGAAACCAACGACCGATTTGACGTCAGGGATACTACAAACCGCGGATTGGATTAGCTCGAACACCCCCGCAAATTTGACCGCGGATTGGAAAACCATATAGGTCAACGATGAATCGGTATACGAAATTAATCAAAAAATCGAGAGAGTTTATGCTGACACACGATGAGTGGTTCAAAACCATAGGCGATAGTTACTTAAAACCACCGGTAATGGTGGATGGAAAAACATTACCGAAATTTCCGTCCGATCAAATCCAAATCAATACCACCGGACAAGCCGGCATCGCAACACTGAAGGAAGCTGGTATTTTCCATCAGGATTGCGTCGAAAACTTTGCCGCTCTGGGCGCGGCTATTCGACGGGAGCACCACCTGCTCGATTTCGGTGTCGGCTGGGGGCGAATCGCACGTTTCTTTTTGCGCGAACTGCCACTCGAACATATCCATGGACTCGATGTAATGGCGGAGTTCGTGCAAATCTGCAGGGAAACCTTCGCCAGCGATAACTTCAACGTCACGACACCTTTTCCACCCACGGATACGCCGGACGGAAAATTTAATTTCATCGTCGGCTACTCGGTGTTCTCCCACCTTTCGGAAGAGGCGTGCAAACGCTGGATGACCGAATTTCATCGCATTCTCGCGCCGGGCGGCATGGTTGCGCTGACTACGCGAGGCAGGCCGTTCTTTGATTTTTGCGAATCGTTAAAAGGCCAGAATCACTCTGGTTATTTGCAAGCGCTATCGCTGATGTTCGAAGACTTCGACGCCGCGCGCGCCAGCTATGACCGCGGCGAATTTGTGCACTCCAACAAGGAGGGCGTGAATGGCGGAGGAGCGATGACGGCTGAATTTTATGGCGAAACATTTATTCCCGAGCAATACGCGCGCACGGCCTATGCAGATTTATTCGTACTGGAAAAATTCCTCTACGACCCGGCTCGCCAAACGCACCCTATCATGTTTTTGCGAAAAAAATAAACATGGCACATGACAATCTCAATGCTTATCTTTCGGAAAACACATTGAAAAATAGCAAAGAATTGATCGACAACGCCGGCATCAGTGTCTCGCGGCTAGAAAGCGTGGAGGCTCTACGGGCTCTAGCCGCATTGATGATAGTTATTTACCATATGGTAATGCTGCCCAATATGCAGCTACCGGGTTATCTCGATGTCATCAAGTTGCAATTCGCCCTGGGCGTTCCGCTGTTTTATGTTTTGAGCGGATTTGTATTAGCGTATGGCTACCTGGACAAATTGAATGGTCGCCCGCAAATAATTCGCTTTTATATCAGGCGATATTTTCGAATCGCGCCACTATTCTACGTCATGATGGCCATCTGGCTGGTCGCATCCCGACTAAAGTGGGGGCATTTTCCCGCAACATTTCACGACATCATAATTAATGCCTCGATGTTATTCGGCCTGGTGCCTGGAACGCATGAAAGTATAGTGTGGGCCGGCTGGTCGATCGGCGTTGAAATGCTGTTCTATCTGTTGTTTCCAATCATAGCCGTACTTGTAGCCAATTTGCGTGCAGGAATACTTGCATTGGCGTTGGCAATTTTGCTCTCCTCCTCCTTTTTTTCAGCCGCAAGCAGTATGGATATCGGCTCTTACGCCTATATGAACATCATAACCCACTTGCCGCATTTTCTATCCGGCACAGTGGCCTATCTCATTTGGAGAAATACTGGCTTTGCAAAGAACACGCTACTAGGCGCCGGTCTATTTGTACTGACCTCCATTGCGATGTTAGTTGTCATATATGTACCCGCCGCAAACATACTGTTGATGTCGGCAAAAGGCGTTCGATTAGATCTCTACATTTGGAGCATATTATTTATGTCTCTAGTCTTATCGTTGTGCTTTTGGCCCACGCCGCTGTTCGTCAATCGTGTAAGTACCGGCATGGGAAAGATCAGCTTCAGCCTGTATTTGCTGCACCCTCTCATCATAATTCTGCTGCTTAATTCTTACGTGAAAATCGGTCAATGGCTGGGTAGCGGCTTATCGTATTTTCTTGCCTGCGCCGGAGTAACCGTTACCTGCGTCAGCATATTGGCCAGCATATCTTTCCGAATGATTGAGATGCCCGGTATGCAATATGGAAAGCGGGTGGCTAATGAATACTAAAATAATCTACTGGGCGGTTTTGGCACTGGTACTCAGCGCATGGGTTGCAGCACCAGCGAAAATCGCATTCGCTGTTAGCAATCTTTTTTCGGATTCCAAACAGATCGGAATACCTCAAGATAAATGGATAGCCGGCGGCAAATGTAACATCGAGCACATCAACGGCAAACCCATGACAACCGAGGTATATCGCATCGATAAAAATAGCGCATTGCGACTTACAGGCTGGGCTATGGACATCGAAAAAACCAGGCTTCCAGAATTAACAGTGGTGCGCCTGGAGCGAAATGATAATGCCCCGTTCTTTGCTACCGTAAATGGCGGCTTGCCCCGCAACGACGTTAAGGATTATTTTTCGGTGCCTGAAGATCTAATTGAATCCGGGTACGAAACAAACATAAATATCAAAAATATCCCGAGCGGGGAATATGCCTTGACATTAATAATGAAATTCTCCGATGTGGCTTATATATGCGACAACGGCCGTAAAATTCAGATCGATTGACGAATAGATTTATTTGTAAAACCGAATTATTACGCCAAGTATAAAATCGCGGAAAATCGCAATGTTCAATATCGGAAAATCTGCCTTAAATTGGTACCCAGCTTTATGAGAATGCGCTTGAAAGCGAGCATAGCTAAACAACAAAGTGCGAGTACAGTGTGAACGAAGGCATTAACAGTCAGCCATTGAAATATCGTCGATTTGCATTTCGCTCGCTGCCACCTCGCTTCAGAATAAACTTTCTGTCGTTACTAGGACTAATCCTAGTGGCGATATTATTCGCGCTCGCCATAAGTCCCGAGCCATCGGCAAAACTGCTAACTTCACCCGATGGCTGGGAAGTGCAGGGACAGGAAAACAGCAGGGTTATGCTACCCGCCTTTCCGGTGCAGGCACGCCAGGTGCGCCGCTCCGCTATCGAGTCGCCTGGCGGCCTGGTCTTCCGTACCTGGACCCCGGATAATGGAGTAGTTCCGCTAACGGTGATTTCCGCGCCCTTTCGCCCGGCAGCTTATATGTCGGTTGCTATTACCGGCACGAATCGAACCCCGGAAGGACAAATACATATCGCGCTCGAGTGCGAAGCGACCGCGCAAAGACTCGATGTCTTCAGAGGCAGCGTCGGCAGTGATGCTGCTGAGGCAATCGTAAGGCTGCCCGACGGATGGTGCGGAGGCAGCGCCCGACTCAAGTTGGTAGCGACCGAAAAAAATATAAATGCCGGTGCCGGCTCGGTATTCGAAATCTCTCGTCTTTCATATTGGAAGTCTAGCTTCATCGGTCGTCTGCCTTATTTGGTCGCTTCATTCGTAATTTTTTCTATAGTGATGTTGGCGGGTGCAGCGCTTGGAGTTCGCCTGCGCTGGCACGACGATCCGGCTCCCATCGCACTCGCCGCGTTGGGAGCATCAGCGCTCGGCGCGCTTTATCTCGCCACCGCAATGCCTATCGGTGGACGCTGGGGCGGCGCTGCCGGCATGGCGGTTTTAGCTGCCCTGGCGCTGCTGATCGCGGGACGAGAAGCCCGTTATAAAGCAGCGCGGGCGCTCGCGCCCTACGCAAAAGTTTGGTGCATATCTGGCTTAGTCTATTTCGCCGTTCTGGGACTAGCCGTCAACGGCATAGGATATTGGGAGCCAAGTTATCGCTTTTGGCCCGCCATTTGGTCCGGCGACAAAGAACAATCCTGGTTATTTGCTGAAGCCATCCGCCGAGGATGGAATTTAGCGACCTTATTCGGCGGTATCCCTGTCCCCACGGATTATCCGCCATTGATCGCCGGTGCTTATCTTTTATTAACCGATGTGTTTGCGGGGCTGCAAACAAACAACGACGGTGTTTATTTAACCGGACAAGCTTACGACGCCGCAGCTGTCGCACTGAGCGCGCTATGGGCGCCGATCTGCTGGTGGTTGCTAGTGCGGCTACGTCAGAGCTTGGACCGACATGGACGCATAGCAATTCTGCTTTTTATCGGTAGCCTGCCTATCGTGTTATTCGACACGACTTATGGATGGTCAAAGACCTTTGCCATTGCATTTGCACTTGCAGCATTCGGTGTTAGCTGGCAGCTTCGCAAGGCGCCCATTATCGAATCGCAATCAAAAAAGATAGCGCTCGCCTTCATGCTCGGCGCGTTCAGCATACTCGCCGATATCTCCACAATGTTATTCCTGGCGCCGCTGGCGCTGATGACTCTCGCCTGGACAAGAAGCAAGTCGCGCAACATTTTAATTGGTTTTATCGCTGTCTCAATTGTGCTGGCCAGTTGGAGTCTATACAAAGCAAGGGTACTGCCAAGCGCGAACCCGATGCTTAAATATCTACTCACGGGTGACTACGCTTTTGGGCATCCGGAATTGTCGCTCTGGGAAATCCTTTCCCAGTACTACAGCCCACTTTCACCGGTGCAATGGCTGAAAATAAAAAGAACCATGCTCATGCAATCGTTTGTGCCGCTCACTCCTTCCGCCGCACAAATTCCGATGAATGCAGAGTACGGGTCAGGGACTTTCGGCCGCCTCCGCGCCTGGGACCTTACGATTTTATCAAAAGGCAATTTGGCGATTCCCGTTCTACTAATTATTGCGTTTTGGGGCGCTCTTCGCGCTTTTGCTTTCAACCGTACGGATATGGTGAGGGAAAACGCCCCCTTCGTAGCAATGATCTGCGTATCTTTATTCGCCTGGCTCTTAATGATTTTGGGATTACTGGCGCCGGCCATCGTTCCCCAATGGCCGCACGCAGCATTGCTTGGACTTGCATTAGGCGGCGCGATCATCGTTTATGGTCACTACCCGACGCTCTTTAAAATCCTGATGGTGGGGGTTGCCGCCTATACCGTACCAATATGGATATTGTCGCCGCTGACAACAGCATTGCATATCGATAGCGGTGCGGCATTAACTCTTATCGTGCTGGGCCTATGGCTCTCGGTATACCAGCTAGCGCTATTCAGGGCTCCTTCCAAATATTCTCAAATCGGCACAATACCGCAGCGGCACGGACTGCTGGCGGCTCTTAAAGAAAACGCCAGCATTCAACGCATAGGAAATCTGCCTTTATGGGCATTTCTAACACCCGCACTAACTTCTTTCGCGCTGCTATTCACCACCTTTATAGCTCTAAACTACATTCATCAGCCTTTGGTAGATGTGAATGCTTTTCGCCAAACTCAGACTGCCTTAACCGCCTATTGGATGCTCAAGGAAGGATGGCAGCTTGCATACCAAACACCGGTGGCGGGATTTCCGTGGTCCATTCCCTTCGAGTTTCCGCTCTATCAGATGCTGGTTGCGGGAATTTCCGGCACTTTCGGCTTTAACCTCGAGGCGGTTGGTCGCTTCGTAAGTTTCGTATTTCTTATAGCCTGCGGTTGGCCGGCATTTGCCGTTACCCGCCGCCTTAATCTTCCCAAAACCGTTCCATGGGTATTTTGTGCATTGCTTTGGACGTCCCCATTGAATGTATATTGGGGCCGTACTTTTATGATCGAGACGATGGCGCTATTCTTCTCTTTCGCATGCATGCCCTTCGCAATAGACGTAATTCGCCGGCAGGGCGGCAAGCGCAGTGCGCTGCTATTTTTTATATTCGCGTCGCTTGGCGTATTACAAAAAGCTACAACCTGCGGGCCAGTATTGTTGTTACTATTTTCCCTATGCGGCCTGGCGGATTTTCGTAAAGACGGGATAAACATTTCGACTCTACGCCGCTTGATTCGTCCACTAACAATTCTCGGCATGCCGGTCTTGATCGGCTTTGCCTGGGCACATTATGCCGATGTTGTTAAAGCAGATAATCTCTTTGGCAGGCAGCTCACATCCGGCGCGCTTACCTTTTGGAATTTCGGCAACATCAGCCAAAGACTCTCTCTTGAAACTTGGCGAGTGGTGGTGTGGCAGAGGTCTTTCTCGCAGAATGCCGGAGGATGGCTGGGCGTAGCTTTTTTATTACTACCCTGGCTAGGAGGCCCCAAATATCGCTCTTTTGCATGGATATCCCTAGCCGCGCTGACATTATTTGTATTGCCTATCTTGATTTTTACAAACCTGCACTTCGTACACAACTACTACCAAACCGGGTGTTTGCTCTTTCTCATTGCTGCATTATCGATCGTTATTGGCGGCTGGTTACGAATGGCGTCTGGAGTCTCCGCACTAACCCCGCTCGTCACTGCTGCGTTTATGGCTTTTAACCTGGTCTCATTTTATGCGGAGTACGGCATAGTTACAGCTCGTTCAGTACCTGAACAAGATCCGCGCTCGGTTCTGGCCTATACGATTGGTAACTATCTGCGTGCACACACTAAGGCGGGCACCGGTCTTGCCATTTTTGGACAAGAATGGAGTAGTGAAATAGCATTTCAGGCGCAAAGAAAATCTATTACGGCGCCCGAATCGTTTAATGAGTACAAGCAGGTATGGCAAAACCCGCAAGCTTACTTAGGTGACATTGAGCTGGGAGCAATCGTCATCTGCCCATCCCCAGGAAACTTTCCGAGTGAGTCAGATGTACAGAAACGATTCGACAATGAACCGGGATGGCGTTTGGATTCGGTCGGCAGCTGCCAAATATTATTGCGCAGCGATGCGCCATAACGAATAGCCGTCAATTCATGCGCATCCCGTCATCCGCCTTTTTGAGCAGCGGCTGGCATTTCTTGCTTATTTGCCCATCACACTCATCTCGGTATATCTGACGATATCATGCAGACCATGGGGCGATACATATACCATGCCCGTTGTGGCGCCGGCCGGGGCAACAATTAAAGCCGTATAAGAATGCTCGTCTCGGCTTGCATCAATCACTTTGAAAGATGTACTGATATACCGATCATTTTCGCCGAGCCAATTCACTTGAATACGGCCCTTGGCATCTGCGGTACCAACAGCCGAAATTTTTGCGGTTATTTTAAATTTCTCGCCGGGTAGCACCGCGAAGCGCTGAGAAAGTACGGTAGCATTGTTAGGCCCAGGACCAACAAGCACCCCCCGACCAGCGCCATCTCTTTGAAATCCATGCCCCCAAACTGTCGCATCATCGAAAGTCGGAGAGGCTATTCTTAACGTGCTTAAGTCGCTGCCTCTCTGCGCATGAAAAGTTCGCTTACCTTCGGCATCACGACTTAAACTTCTGTTGGGATTTGAATTTTTATAAATATAGAAATGTGCTTTCGCCTCAAGACTGCCGTCGAAGCCAGGAAACTCGGATATGGCGCTGTATGTTTTTTTAAATACAACGCCTTGATCGTCCTTGATTTCATCAGGCGGCTCCCCATCCACCATCCAATCTAGCGGCTTAAAGAAATCATTTGGACTTTGGTCGGCGTATACAAAAACCATCCCGTCGAACTCCCGATTATCTCCAACCTTAAAGTCCGCAAATGACGGGATATAGACCACGTTATGCAGGCGAGACAGCCCCGTGGGAAGCGAGTGATTAACTATAACCAGATCATCCTCATTAAAGTTATCGCGCAAAGCAGTTTCGACGCCCTGGAAATCAAAAAATTTCAGTCGACTACTAATTATATCGAAAGTGGTCGTACGTCTTAACGGCAACCCCTGAACGCTATACCAATCAAGACAAATTAGCGCCGCGGTTATCGCCATGATGCGGCCAGGTCGAGCGAGGCCGACCTGATTGAAGTTCTTGACGGCAATAAACCAGGCCAAAACCAGTATAGGAACCGCGAATATATAGTATCTGGCTTGCGATGGCGCGGAACGATCGAGGCTGTATATTACCAATGGAACAGCCAAATAAGCCCACGCGGCAATGGCAAAGCCACGCTGAACCGGCAACTTCTTAAGCGAGATACAAATTAGAGAGACGTACGCAAAGAAGAACAGTTGAGTCTTGTCAAATACGCTTATAACGTTACTCGCAAATTTATCGCCAACCATTAGCAACTCATCGGGGCGATAAAAGCTTGAGCTAAAGGAGTTTATATAAAACGCTATTGGATTGGATGTGCCACCCGAGAAAATTAGGATCTTATATAACAGCGCGACTATGGCATAGGTTAAAGCTGCGCCCGCCACCAGTGGAACCAGCGCTTGGCGGAAAAAAGTCCGTCCATACAGCGGGGAAATAATAAATGGAAGAGCCACAACTATTGACAATGATTGTGAGCGGAAATGACAAAGTACACCGGCAGCAAGCCCCACGGCGAACGGATTTACTCTACAACACACGCACAACCAAATAACAAACAGGCCGGCCAAGTAGCCGAAAACATCAGAGCCAGGAACTAGTGCAAATCGCATTACCGGCAAAAAAACTACCGCAACAATAAAGCAGAACAGAGCGGCCCCCGTAAAGAATCGACTGCCGATCAGATACAACAATATATTGCACGCAATTAACGCACCCAGGGCGAGCCATTGCGCATATATGAAATGCATCTCTCCGGTGACGGCATAGATCAAGCCATATAAAGTTGAGTACAACTTCGATGGGTAATTTGTTCGCATATCAAAGCGAATATTATTATCTTGAAAATACTCGTACGCCGGCCCCCCTTGCTCGCCCGGCGTATAGGGATACAGTAAATCCTTATGATCCCTAACCTGACTAACCCCGGCCGTTATGTAATGCGATACATCATGTAGCCCTACCGGATAGTGATATATCAAAAAATAGAGACCGCTGCATGTAATAACGGCCAGAATCCAAGCAATTGTTGCAAATATTTTGTGCGGGTGGCTGGCTGGCGTAATTTCCAGCGCACTCGAATAGGAAAGCCTTTTCAAAAATTTTGTTCCAATGTCGATCATTATCCATAGCTCTAGCAACAAGGCATATTAAATCAACCGATATTTTGGTCGGGCTAAATATCAGCGGATGTCGAGTATCCCGGGCGACATAATACGAACATAGCCATCGTTAATTTTTTTTCGCGATCACGTAAATTATGTCACTTGGCAACACTTTTAATAGCGGCAACAAAATCGCCACACCGACATAAATAAAAATCCGCGAAATAAAATTATGATTGCCGGTATAGGAAATTCTTGTATATAAGCCGGCTAAACCTAGCGTTGATAAACTCCCCTTTATTTCAGGAGAAAATCCGTTGCTCACTAGCAAGGCCATAAGGTTGGATAGATTAAAATAATGCAAGTGCGGCGAAGGAAGATCTTTTTGCCACAGACGATCAAAAAACGCGGCAAACCCAAACCGACAAAATATTTTGGACAACCTGTAGAACACTCCGCGACTGTTTGGCAAATTTAGAACCAGCAAACCGTTTTTATGTAAACGCTGGCCACAGGATGCGAGAATGGACTCGATATTGGGAATATGCTCCATTACGTCATTAAATACGATGACATCAAATTTTTCGGCATCATCCAGTACGTCAGGGAAAAATCCCTTACGGACAGACAGACCACGCCTGGATGTGGCGTCATACACGTACTCATCTGGCTCTACGCCTAGAACATCGAAGTCATTTTTTGCGACATCAAGAAACCATCCGTGCGCGCAGCCTACGTCGAGCATGCGCCCCCCTTCCGGCTTCAGCGACTTTATATCCGCTAAAAGCAGTTTGAAATTGCTTATGCGAAGTTTCTTTAGGCCGACCTCTCGGGAATGCTCATCTATTAACTGATGTGCCGAGTTCAGATTTATAGTTGGTTGTAAATTTGCTTTCTCATACTCACAATGGCTACACAATAAATGCCATTCCTGATATCCAACGGATAATTTATTTCGGCATACCGGACACACCTCTTTAGTCACTGTCGATTCCTTATTGATATGCGGAGACCCAAACCCCAACTGCTATCAAAAGAGCCCCCGCGAACGTATTCCAATTGATACTTTCGCCAAGCAGAAAATGCGCAAGCACTGGAACAACGATAAAAGCCAAAGCGGCAAAGGGATAAGCTATTCGCAATGGAGTGACTCTCAGAACTAGCAGCCACATTACCGTGGCAAAAAAATAAACTACCAACGCTATAATTAGCTTAGAGTTCAAAAGACAATTAATTAACCCCGCAATAGTCAACTCAAAACTTGCCGACGCCATTTTGAAAAGCAACTGACCTACTGACAGCGCTATTACCGTCAAAACTATAAAGACAAATTGTGATAGAGGCATTAAATTTCTCGCTGACCGGCAACCGTTATTTTGACCCGCTTACTGTGCAACACTCGTCGTGGCATTGACGAGATATCATAAGATAAAAATGCCAGAATAAATTGCAGGCCTACTATAATAGGCATTGCTGCAAGCATAACTGTACCCGCTGGCGTTTGCGATCCGGCTTGCCACGAACTTATCCAATGATAACCACCAAAAAAAAATCCGCCGATCAGCATAAGCACGCCCAAAGGCAGCTCAATGGATGCCAACGACATATCCCGAAGGTAGTAATTATAAAAAATCCTCTTCCAAAAATTTCGGACATGCTTAAAGAAAAACTCCCCAACAATTTTGGATATTTTCAAATTACTTACTTCGTCGCCATATTTTGCGCTCATTGGGATATCGACAACGACAGCGCGCAGAATATTTAGCCGAAAAAGCATGTCGGTTTCAAAAAAGTAACGATGACTTATTTTTTTTAACGGAAGATGTCGAGCAACATCCTTATGGATTGCCGTATATCCGTTGGTCGGATCAAAAACATCCCAGTAACCAGACGATAGCTTTGTCATAAAGGACAACACTGCATTGCCAAATATCCGCATTCTTGGCATTGCACGAATTTCCTCCAGATCAAAAAAGCGATTTCCCTTGGTGTAGTCGGCTTCGCCGGCCGCTATTGGTGCAATAAAATCTGGAATTAGGCTTGGATCCATCTGACCATCGCCATCCACTTTGACGATAATCTCCATCCCATCCTCTATGGCCGTCTTGTAACCCAACATCACCGACCCGCCGACTCCTAAGTTTTCCCGATTTCGCAGGACGGTGACGCGCGCGTCTTGGCAATTGCTTTCAACAAACCTACCCGAGCCGTCAGGACAGCAATCATCGACAACGTAAATCCGGCTAACCTCTGGGCCAACTTGAGCGATCACACCGATGATGTGATTGGTCACTCTATAGCTTGGTATGACAACTGCGATTTTTGGACTTGTATCCATTAGGTTGGTTCTGGCCATTTTCTCAGTGGATGAAGAGTAATTTCCATACCTTCCGCACAAAAAAGCAATCTATATTAATCTTCAAAAGGGTATGCGTCATCCTTTAGTTGCCCATTTCTATGCCTTTTAGCGACGCCATTCGTCAAGCACATCGTCTTTCGCGCTACACCGATGCTAAAGCCCGTCTATTCCAGTGGAACGAGCGAGAAAGCCTTGTGGATCAATGGAACAGGTAGGCTCTCAGAGGATAGAATTCGCTTCGGTGACAACCCTGCCACAACGATGTATTTTTTATTCGTCGTTGTATCGACCGGGAAATAGTTGCCCGTATGTCCAACGATAACGCCAGGATTTGTAATTCCGAGCAGTCCGCTCTGTGCGATTTTTTCAGTGATTGTAATAGCCGCCGACCCGGTACTACCCGACGAAAAGGCAAGAAAGTGCGGTCTACACCAACGGGTTCAAGAAGACCGCAGCCAATAAAATGCTGGGGCGAGTTTTGTTACCCGCAAGCCAGCTTAATCAAACCAAAGCCAACCCCAAGAATATAAAGCCCGACATGGCGAGCAGACGAGGAATCGAACCGATTTCAATAAGAAGAATAATCTTGTGGAAAAATAGCGAAGGCTATGCAACTCTGAATGGCATCCCTACCGGACCCAACTTTAGCTGAAACTTCACACTTTTATCCGGGAGCTTTGTTCATCAGCTCTGGATTGTTGTGCAACATCTCCAATATTCTAGTAATGTTTTTAGCTCTGTGTTCCTTCGCACGCCGCTCATAAAAACTGAATATTTCATCGGGCGTCCCAAACGCCACCATCTCGCCACGCTCCATCAATAACGCAACATTACAGAACTGTCGAATAACCTTTTCCATATGCGAGGCGAGAACAATTATTTTGCTCCGGTTTATAAACTCGTTTAAGCGCTCCTCGGCCCTCTCTATAAATGCCGCGTCGCCGGTGCCGATGACCTCATCCATCAATAAAATATCGGAGTCCATAGCGGTAACCGTCGCAAAGGCCAAACGAGTGGCCATACCCGACGAATAAATCCTGACCGGCATGTCCAAATAATCGCCCAACTCGGTGAATGCGGCGATATCGTCCATTTTCTTTTCTATTTCGGAGCGCTTCATACCCAGCATCAGACCCCGAACAATGATGTTTTCAATCCCCGTTGCTTCCTCCTGCATACCCAATGATAAATTTAATGTAGATACTATTCTCCCCTCTGTCACAACGGAGCCAACTGTCGGCTCATAAATACCGGCCAGGACCTTGAGCAGCGTCGATTTACCCGCCCCATTGTGGCCAACCAATCCCAGCCGATCGCCCTCCTTTAGAGAAAAGCTAATATTGCGCAGCGCATTCACCACCGGGATGCCTGTACCCGCGGAAATTAATCCCCCGGTAGCGGCGCCCAAAACTCTGTTTTTGAGCGACAGATTGCTAACGCCAACCAATGGATAGTCGAGATTTACATTTTTAACTTCGATAAAGCTCATGTCACACCCAATATGGAATGCGGGCGCTTTTGGTTTGGTATACCCAAACTGCCACGCAGCTAAATATCGCCAGCGTTACGAACGCTACGGCCCACGAGTGCAGCGCAGGAGCAGTACCCAACAATGGGGAGCGGATCAAATCCATATAATAACCGATGGGGTTTATTTTTATTAACCAACTGTCAGCGGAAAGCAAATGCGGCATCCATGTAATCGGGCTTATAAAAAACAGGATTTGAATCAGGCTTTGAGTGGTCGGTGCAATATCTCTAAATCTTGCACCGACGATACTTAACGAAATACCTACGGCAACGAGATTTAAAATAACCAAAAACAATCCGGGTATAGCCAGCAAAGCCACCATCCCGGGCTGAATTTTAAAATAAAGGTAGATGCCGACAATAATGAGTACATTATGCGCAAAAACCAACACACTACGCGCTACAACCCGAAACAAAATGATAATCGGATTAATACGGGTGTCTGTTATGTATGAGGAGTTATCCACGAAAAGATTCGGGAACTCTCCGAGCAGACCGGATATAAAACCCCAAACAACGAAACCGACCGATAGAAATGGCAGGTATTCCGCAAGATTCATTTTAAATAGTTTGCTGTACACCACGCCGAGTGCCAAGCAAAAAATGGCCATACTTAGCGTAATCCAAAATGGGCCTATCTTGGAGCGCCGATAACGCAAACGAATATCCTGCCGTGCCAGATAAATCCAAAGCTCGTAAGCTGCCAAAGCAGATATAACGTCAAAAATTCTGTTTTTCTTTGCTGAGTTTATTTGTTGCACAGTTTTCTCGCGAAGCACTTATTAAATTAGCGATCAAAAAAGCTTAGCCTTGCACCCACCGGTACAAATACCGTCTCGATCATGCCGAAAACTCAGCCATGTCGAAAAAAGGTGTGCTCGTTATAAACCTGACTGCAGTGAATTAATGCTGTCTGGCCTTAAACACAAATCGCTTGTCGAGTTGATATTTTGTAAAGTAGCCAATGGCCAAACCTAGCACGCCGCCCAAATAACGCAGCTGCTTGGCTTCGAATATATAGTTGAAGCCAAACTCGAGCCCCCAAAAAATAAGGGTTGTAAAAACCCCCATTGCCGCATAGAGAATAAAAGTTTGGGTCTCGTGCACTGAGTCGCGCGCGCGAAATTGGAAAATAAATCGCTTGTCCAGAACATACTTAACCAATAGCCCCACCGCTGTGCCAACCAAAACCGATAGCTGCACGGCATAGGGTGCTTGATATACCCGTATTGCGACCTCCTGGCTACCGATATTGGCGGCGGTGGCAATCATTGCAAGAATTGCGTACACAACCGCCAGCTTCATCAATTAGCCTTTATAAGAATCAAGCCTTCACGAATGTCGGTCCCGACGAAGCCTATGCTTTTACGTGCGAACAGCGGCAGGCGCGCGGCAGTCTACCAAATTGATGATTACGACGCGACCCGCAGCCCTAAGCGCCGGCAGCGGCACCTCGTCAATCAATTGCACTTATCGCGCTACCGCCAAAAACCGATTTGTGGTCCAATATGCGCCTTTAAATTACTCTCTTTATCGCTTTCCCTTTATCGCTACGGAGGTCCGGTCGCCAGCGCTCTGGACGCCCTGCGATAAAGCCCCCGTTACGAAGCAGGAGTTTGTTGTATGTCCATGGCCGACCGCGATGGTTTGATTTGGTTTGACGGCGAAATGGTGCCCTGGCGCGATGCCAAGGTGCACGTGCTGACCCATACGCTGCACTACGGCATGGGCGTATTCGAGGGCGTACGCGCCTATCAGACCGAAGGCGCGAAAGGCACCTGCATCTTTCGCCTGCATGAACACACCACGCGCCTGTTCGACTCCGCCAAGATCATGAATCTGGAAATCCCGTTCAGCAAGGACGAGATCAACGAGGCACAGCGCAGTGTGGTGCGCGCCAACAATCTTAGCGAAGCGTATCTCCGTCCGATGGTATTCCTTGGCTCCGAGGGCATGGGTCTGCGCGCCACCGGGCTGCGCGTGCACGTCATTGCCGCCGCCTGGCACTGGCCGTCGTACATGGCGCCGGAAGCGCGCGAGCTAGGCATCAAAGTGCGTACCAGTTCGTACACCCGCCACCACGTCAATATTTCGATGACGCGCGCCAAGGCCAACGGCAACTATATCAACTCGATGCTGGCGCTTCAGGAGGCCTTGTCGGGCGGCGCCGAAGAAGCGTTGCTGCTCGATCCGGAGGGTTATGTGGCCGAAGGCTCCGGCGAAAACGTTTTCATCGTGCGCGACGGCGTCATCTATACACCGGAATTGACCTCCTGCCTGAATGGCATCACGCGCAATACGATTTTCCATCTGGCGGCGGAGTGCGGTTATAAACTGGTCGAAAAGCGTATTACGCGCGATGAGGTGTATATCGCCGACGAAGCGTTTTTCACCGGCACCGCCGCCGAGGTCTTACCGATTCGCGAACTGGATGGCCGCGTCATCGGCGCCGGTCGACGCGGACCTGTCACCACACAATTACAAAACCTGTACTTCGATCAAGTGAAAGGGCGCCGTACACAATTTTCCGAATGGCTGACACCCGTTGCCTAATGAATCCGAGCAGCGTCGCGAGCGCAGACAAGACGAGTCGCTCAAGGCCGAACAACCGGAGTTTACACGCCAGTAAATTAGGATTGTTCGGCCTTGCGCAATGAAATCATGTCGAGCGCAGCCGCTTCCATTCTGGTCGTCGGCCCGGCCTGGGTCGGCGACATGGTGATGGCGCAGGTGCTATTTAAAGTGCTGCGCGCCGGTTATCCCGCAGCGGCGATCGACGTATTGGCACCGGCCTGGAGTTTGCCGTTATTGGCGCGCATGCCGGAAGTGCGCCGCGCCATCGCCATGCCACTGGGACACGGCAGCCTGCAACTCGGAGTGCGCTACCGGCTGGGACGCGAATTGCGCGCGCAGCATTACGATCGCGCTATTTTATTGCCGAACTCATTCAAGTCGGCGCTGGTTCCCTTCTTCGCAAAGATTCCACAACGCACCGGCTGGCGCGGCGAATGGCGCTATGGCCTGCTCAACGACATACGCATTTTGGATAAGCAGCGCTATCCGTTAATGGTGCAGCGTTTCGCCGCGTTGGCGCTCGCCGCTGGCGATTCTCTGCCCGCCACGCTGCCCAATCCAGCGCTGCGGCTGGACTGCGACAATCAGCAACAATTACTGCAACGCTTCGCGCTGGACGATGGCAAACCCTTGTTGGCGCTATGTCCCGGCGCCGAATTCGGGCCGGCGAAACGCTGGCCGGAAGAGCATTATGCGAGCGTCGCCGCGACTATGCTGAAGCGCGGTTGGCGCGTGGCGATTTTCGGCTCGAATAACGATCGCGCCGTGGCCGCGCAAATTATTTCGTTGCTGCCCGCGCCCAACCGCGCCAGCGTCGTCGATCTGACCGGCGCCACCGCATTACAAGACGCGGTCGATTTGCTGGCAGCGGCTAGCGCCGTGGTCAGCAACGATTCCGGCCTGATGCATATCGCCGCCGCGACCGGGCGGCCGCTGGTAGTGGTCTACGGCTCGACCTCGCCGGGTTTTACGCCGCCGCTAGCCGAGCAGGTCGAAGTTCTGCAAATACCTGTCGATTGCGGCCCCTGCTTTCAGCGGCAATGTCCACTCGGGCACTTGAAGTGTCTGGTCGAATTAACTCCGCACCGCGTTATCGATGCGCTGGATCGCCTGGCGCCGCAAGCATTGCCGGCGGAGTTGCATTGATGCGCGTATTAGTCGTGAAAACCTCATCGCTCGGCGACATCGTGCATACGCTGCCCGCGCTCACCGATGCCAAACGCGTCTATCCCAATGTTGTTTTCGATTGGGTCGCCGAAGAAGCTTTCGCGGAAATTCCCAGTTGGCACCCGGCGGTGGCGCAGGTCATTCCGGTGGCGATTCGACGCTGGCGCAAACACATTGTGCGCACCTTATGCGGCAGCGAATGGCGGCGCTGCCGCGAGCAACTGCGCGAACACCGCTACGATTGCGTGATCGATGCGCAGGGCTTATCGAAGAGCGCGTGGCTGGCGCGACTGGCCAGCGGACCGCTGGTCGGCCTCGATAAAAACTCTTCGCGCGATCCGACATCGGCCTGGTTTTATCAACGCAAGATTGCCGTGTCGTGGCAATTGCATGCCGTCGAAAGAGTGCGGATGTTATTTGCGCAGGCGCTCGAATATCCGTTGCCGACGCAGCGCGGCGATTACGGCATCGACAAAAATCGCTTTATCGATATCGTGCCGCGCCGTCGCCAGGTGGTATTTCTGCACGGCACTACGCGCGCCGATAAACATTGGCCGGAACGATATTGGCAACAACTTTGCGGCCTGGTCGCCGCCCACGATTGCCAAGTATTATTGCCGTGGGGCAACGAAACGGAGCGGCAGCGCGCGCTGCGCATCGCCGCCGGAATCGATAGCGCCGAGGTACTGCCGCGCTTGAATCTGCACGACTTGGCGGCGACACTCGCCACCAGCACAGCGGTGGTTGCGGTCGATACCGGACTCGGCCATTTAACCGCGGCGCTCGATGTGCCGGCCATTTCGTTGTACGGCCCGACCGATCCGGCGGAGATCGGCACCTACGGCAATTTTCAGATTCATCTGTGCGCAAACCAACAGCCGGCGGTTACGCTCTGTGCTTCAAATAGCGCGAATATCGAGCCGCGTATCATGGCGCCGCTGACGCCGGATATTGTCTGGCGCGAATTAGTCCCTTTACTGACACGCTGATATCACCATTATGTTCAGGCACTTTTTATTCGCATTGCTGTTGACGTTGGGCTGGGTCGAATACAGCCATGCGCAAGTTAAGGCCGACTCGGTACTGGTCAAAAAATCCGAGAAGGCTTTATATCTCATCAAAGACGGCAAACCGCTAAAGCGTTACCATGTGGTATTCGGCCCGCGCGCCAAGGGACCGAAGTTACAGCAGGGCGACGAACGCACTCCCGAAGGCGACTATTTACTGGATCGCAAAAACCCCAAAAGCCACTTCTATAAATCCATCCGCATTTCATATCCGAATGCCATCGATATCGCTCGCGCGCAAAAATATAATGTCGATCCGGGCAACAACGTCATGATCCACGGCGCAAAAAATACCTGGAGCGCCAAAACCGCCGCGAAAGCGCCGCGCTTCAACTGGACCGACGGTTGTATCGCGCTCACCAACGAGGATATGGACGAACTCTGGGATGCGATCGACGAAGGCACGCCGATTTCGATCCTGCCATAGGCCCATATTAAGGAGCTCTATGTTAATGTATCTCGCATTCACTGTGAGCTCGATAGTCCCTGCATGCGCATAACCTTTGTACTGTTTCATTATTTTCCATACGGCGGCTTGGAGCGCGACATGCTGGCAGTGGCGCGAGTATGCCAAGCGCGCGGCCACGAAATAACAATTTATACGCAACATTGGCAAGGCGAAAAACCCGCCGATATACCGGTGATCGAATTACCGGTGCCCGCATTTACCAATCATGGCCGCTCCAGCGCATTCGTCGCGCGTTTTCGCGAAGCTATCGACGCACTGCCCGCTAGTGTCGTCGTTGGCTTTAATAAAATGCCGGGGCTCGATCTCTATTATGCCGCCGATGTTTGCTTCGCCCAGAAAGCCTTTGCCGAGCGCAATTTTTTTTATCGTCTGACACCGCGCTGCCGGCAATACCTGGCGCTCGAAAAAGCCGTATTCGAACCCGACAGCAAGACCGAAGTGCTGATGATATCCAGCGATCAAATCGGCTTTTTTCAGCGCTACTACAATACTCCCAGCGCTCGCCTGCACCTGTTGCCGCCCGGCATTCGGCGCGAGCGCGTGTTGCCGCCCGACTATGCGCGGCAACGACCGCAATGGCGCGCGCAATATCAGCTCGACGAGAATGCGTTAGTGGTGATGTTCGTCGGCTCGGACTACGGTCGCAAAGGCCTCGATCGCGCCTTGCGCGGACTGGCGGTACTGAGCGAGCCATTGCGACAGCGCGTACAACTATGGATTGCAGGACAGGACAACGAAAAGCCCTTCCTCAATTTAATACGCACGCTGAATATAGCGCAGCAAGTGCGCTTTCTCGGCGCGCGCGACGATGTGGCCCAACTACTATGGTCCGCCGATGCATTGATTCATCCGGCCTATAGCGAGAATACCGGCACTGTCCTGCTCGAAGGCATGGTGGCGGGACTGCCCGTTATCGCATCGCGCGCTTGCGGCTACTCTCACTACGTCGCCGAGCAAAACATGGGCTGCGTACTGGATGGCCCGATAACGCCAAACGATGTCGCCGATGCGATTGCCACTGTCTTCTCCAATAGCGGCGACGTATGGCGCGAACGCGGTCGCGCCTTCGCGGCCAGTGCGGATATTTTTTCGATGCCCGAACACTTTGCCGATGCAATCGAACGAGTAGCTCAGCGAGCGAGTTCCAGCTGATGTGCAGCGCTTTGAATCAACTTTTTCTGCGCGAAGATATCGCTGCCGCCTGGCGCGGATTCGATCCTTTCGCAATGGCACAGCAGCAGCAAGGCTCGATATATCGCGATAAAGAAGGGCGGCGCACGCTTCGCTTCGAACACAATCACCGCGGCTATTTCTTGAAGTTGCACCAAGGTGTCGGCTGGCGGGAGATTTTCAAGAATCTAATGCAATTGCGCCTGCCGGTGATCGGTGCAACGGACGAATATAAGGCGATTCTCGCGCTGGAGAAACTATCTATCGATACGTTGTCGATTGCCGGCTATGGGCGCCGCGGCCATAATCCCGCAACGCAGCTTTCTTTCTTAATAACCGACGAACTAACGCAGATAGAATCGCTGGAAGATTTTTGCGGTCGCTGGGCGCAGCAGGCGCCGACATTCGCGTTAAAAAAAGCATTGATATTGCGCTTGGCGGATATTTCTCGGCGCGTGCACGCCGCCGGCATCAATCATCGCGACTATTATCTTTGTCACTTTTTACTCGATACCAGCACCCCCGTTAGCGCCGCCAATCTAGACGACCATCGCCTATATTTAATGGATTTACACCGCGCGCAAATTCGCGCGCGCGTACCGCAGCGTTGGTTGATCAAAGATCTTGGCGCATTGTATTTCTCCGCACTACACATCGGGCTAACCAAGCGCGACATCTTCCGCTTTATGCGCGCTTATCGGCAGCAGCCGTTGCGACAACTGCTAAACGCCGAAAAATCCTTCTGGTCGGCCGTGTTGCGACGCGCCGGGCAAATTTATCGGCGCGACCATGGTCACGCGCCCGCCTCGAAAGCTTGGCTCGGTTGATTGTCGATGGAAAAAAATGGCAGCGAGTTTTTATCCGCACTCCAAAGCAAACAACGCGGCCTGCCGCTGCCCGCGCAATTAGCTGTAACCGTGGATGGCCGGCAGGATCGGATTACTGCGCTATCGATACTGCGCTTACTACCGGGCAAGCGCGTAGTTTTTCACGGCCTCTTCAACAATAAATCGGTGGCCGTAAAATTTTTCATAAAGAACTCCAGCAGCTCGCGGCATATTCAACGCGAGCGCGCGGGTTACGAGCGAGTGCGAATGGCCGGTGTTTCCTGCCCGAAACTGATCGGTTATTGCAGCTCGGAGTGCGGGCAATTCGAAGGCTTGATCTACGAATTTATAGCCGATGCCACTGAGCTGGCAAAAAGCTGGGCGCACTTCGACAACCAACAAAAGCGTCATTGGTTGCAGCGCGTGGTCGCGGCCACGCTGCAATTGCATCATCGGGCGGGCGCGTATCAGAGCGATATCCACCTCGGTAATTTCTTGATAAAAAACGATCAGCTCTGCTTGCTCGACCTCGGATCGATTGTGGTGCGGAGCGCGCCGCTGCCGCAGGAGCAGTGCCTCGCCAATCTCGGCCAGCTAGTCGCCCAATTCGATGTCGATGAACAAGCCCTGCTCGACGAGCCCATCGATCGTTATCTGACGCAATGCGGCTGGTCCGCTTCCACCGCTGCGAAAAGTAAATTGCATGGCGCGGTGCAAAAGGCTTGGCGCCGTCGTTTGCGCGACTATCTAGGCAAAGCCGAACGCGATTGTTCGCTGACCGGTTTCGAGCGAAACTTTCAGCGCGTTTTCGCCTTTCGGCGCGCCTGGGAAAGCGATGATCTAGAACATTTCGCCCGCGACCCCGATCGCTTTATGCGAACTGGCGAACTGCTCAAGGCCGGCAATACCGCCACAGTTGTTAAAGCCGTCTTCAACGGTAAACCGGTGGTGATTAAGCGCTACAACATCAAGAATTGGCGCCACGCAATTAGCCGTAGCTTGCGACCGAGCCGCGCCGAGCATTCGTGGCGCATGGCCCATATGCTGGAGTTAATCGGCATCGATAGCCTGGAGCCTATCGCGCTGCTCGAACGTCGCCACGGCCCGCTGCGCAGCACGGCATACTTTGTCAGCGGCTATATCGATGCGCCGGATCTGCTGACGATCGGTACGCAGCGCGCGCTTAGCGACAACGAGGCAGACAGCTTGCAATCGACGCTGCTAACGATGTGTACGTGCCGGCTGAGTCACGGCGACTTCAAAGCGAATAATTTATTGGTCGATCGCGAGCGAATCGCCGTCATCGATCTCGATGCGATGCAGCGACACCGAACCCAACCTATGTTCAGCAAGGCCCTTCGCAAGGATGTGCATAGGTTGTTGGCGAATTGGGCTTCCGATCAGCCCGCGCGGCCGCAAGTGGAGCGTATAGTCGCGGCGCTGCTCGAAGCGCAAAACTCAAAGGCAAATTTTCTTTAGGCAAAAAAATGGAAAAACGTGCGATCCTTCAAGTTTGCCATAGCTATGATCCGCCTTACCTCGATGTCGCGCGACAGTACTGCGCCTTGTTCCCCCGCGATGTATGGCATATCACCACCGTGTTTCTCACCGGTGCCGCCGATACGCAGATCGCCGATCAAATCGGTAGCGATGAAGTCGTGTTTCTCCAGCATAGTTCCCGGGCGCTGCGCGGGCTAAAATTACGGCAAATTGGCGAAATTCGGACTATCTGCCGCGGCAAAAATTTTGTATTCGCCATCGCGCATCGATTCAAGGCGCTGTATATCTGCACGCAAGTTCCCAATTTATTTACCTTCGGCGTGCATCACCGGCCCGGCGGCTATCGGCGTTGGACGCGCCGCTTTTTTGTCCGCGCCATGAAAAAATCGCTCGCCATCGTTGGCGTTTCCGATTTCGTGCGCGACGACATGCGTCGCTCTCTGCCCAACTTCGAGCCCGAGCGGGTTTTTACCATTTACAACCACATCGAGCCGGCAACGATTCGGGCTGAATTAATTCCTCGCGACGACGCCAGAAGCCGACTCGGCCTGCCGCTCGACAGTTATTTATTCGGCACCGTCGGCCGCCTGCATCCGGATAAAGACCAGGCGACATTAATCGCGGCATTTGCTCGAGTAGCCGACCAAATGCCGGATGCGCGTCTCGTTATTATCGGCAAAGGGCGACTCGAGCAAAACCTGAAAGCGCTGGCGAGCAAACTCGCAGTCTCCGAACAAGTTATGTTTTTAGGCCCGATCGACAATGCGCGTCGTTATTTTTTAGCGCTGGACAGTTTTGTTTTGTCATCCGACCACGAGCCCTTCGGCATGGTTTTACTGGAGGCGATGGCAGCGCGACTACCCATTGCGACAACGGCATGCGGCGGCGCGGGAGAAGTTGTAGGCGAAACCGGTTTCAGCTTTGCGCTTGGCGATACGGCCATGCTGGCGAATATTTTTCTTCGGTTAAAAAATCTTGCCGCGGAAGAGTTAACCGTGTTGCAGGCACGGATGGAAAATCGGCTGCAGGAGCTATTTACCGATACTGCGGTGCGCCAAAATTTTTGGCGCAGCCCCATGGTAGAGACGGTCATGGCCGACCGCGAATGAATTAAGCGCGCGCACTGCCCGCCAACTCCGCAACCAACTCACAGTAGCGAAAATGGTAGTGCTCGATACTGAATTTGTCGCGCAAGTGTTGCTGTAATTGTGCGATATATTCTTCGCGCTGCGTTGCTGAGTAGGCGAGCACTCGCTCGATGGCCTCGGTCAACTGCCGCACGCTCGCGCGCTCAACCAATATGCCATGCGGCCCCATAGCCTCCGGGATGCCACCGACGCGCGAACCGATAACCGGCAGGGCGCTGGCCATCGCTTCGACAATCGCGATGCCGAAACCTTCGCTCTGCGATGGCAACACGAACAGATCGAGCGCCTGCAAATACCGGTATGCGTCGTAGAGCGCACCGGTCACCTGAATGCGCGTCGACAACTCGGCGCGCTCCGCTTGCTGTCGCAAGGCATTTTCCAGTTCGCCGCCGCCGATAATTATCAAATGCGCGTCGGGTAATTTTGCCGCGATAGGCACAAACGCGTCGATGAGATATTTTTGCCCCTTGACCGGATGCGCGCGCCCGAGCGTGCCTATCGTCGTGGCGCCGTCTGGAATACCGAGCGCCTTGCGCGCCGCCGCACGCTCGAGCTGACCTGCGCGTATATGCTCGATATCTATCGCGTTATGAATCACCACCGTCAGCGGCGCCGCAATCCCGTGGGTAATAAGATCCGCTCGCACCGCCTCGGATACCGCGCCGATCCGCCAGCGCCCGTTCAAATATAGTTTGGCCAGCCACTGCCGGCGCTTGCGATCGAACTGTTTGAAGGCGCGAAAAAAACTGATGAATCGACAACCGGGTAGCAGCGGACTAATCAGCGCCAACAGCAACCACGGTTTGAAGCGATGGGTAATTACGATATCGAAGCGATTGCTGCGAATATAGCGCCACAACTTAAACAACAGTACGACGTTGCTGGCTCTCACCTTATTTTTCTTCATCCCGAAAGTGTATACGTCATACCCCGCAGGCGCGGCGACGCCGTCTTGCCGCGTGTCGATCAGCGTACAATACGTAACTTGGTGCCCGGCATTGGTTAAGCCACGTGCCGCCTCGTCGAATAGATTGATCGCTTTAGCAAAATCGTGGGCGCGATCGCAGATCTGCAAAATTTTCATCGCCGTCTCACGAAATTATTTTTGAAATGGCTTAGCGACGTAGGCCCTGGCCATAAAGCCCAAACCCCGCACCACTTTCCAGTTGTAATAGCGTGGACTTATCTTGCTCAAAGCCTCTACCGCCAGATCGAGCTGACGCCGCTTTGCAGCAGTGATGAATGTCGTAATAAGAAATCGATTAAAAACTTGCAAATAGCGCGGGTGTTGTTTATAGGGCTCGTAGGTCTTGAGCAAACTCTCATACATAAAGCGCAAATTTTTCGAGGTATTGGTGGGATGCTTTCTGTAGTGCATGATGACGTTGTGGATAAAACCGATTTTATGGCCGAGCCAAGTAATGCGTAACCACATGGCAGCGTCCTCCAGCCGCATATTGACGTCGTACCCGCCAATCTCGCGCAGCAACTCCGTACGAATCATTGTCGACGGCGCAATTACCCCAGCTTTACGATTCCCAAAATACTCTTCGAAACCCATCAGCGTATCTTGCGATTTAAATCGGCTGTTGGGGCGCGCAATAAATCGTCCCTCGGCATCGATGAAATAAGCATTTCCGCAACAGAAGCCCACCTCTGGATGCGCCTCGAGAAACTCGACCTGCAATGCGGTCTTCTCCGGCAGCATTACATCATCGGAGCCCATTGGGCAGAAGTACTTACCATTAGCCATGGCAAGCGCTTTATTCAATGTGCGCGGCAATCCCTGATTGGCTTGCGCTTCAAAATAAAAGCCGTGCCTGGCGGCAAGATCCTTTAATATTTCCGCACTCCCATCGGTCGAGCCATCGTCGATGACGATCAACTCGATTTGCGCATAACTCTGCCGCAAAATGCTGTCGACGCACGCCTCTATATACTTCGCATGATTGAAGCATGACACCACAATTGTGACGAGCGGGGTAGGCATGTTATGCGGTTTGTCCATTAACTTAACGTCGGCCACCTCATTTTACCTGAATCCATGCCTTCGCTTTCAATAAAATCCCACGACCAATAGCACCGCCGATGCTTTATCGGCGACGCAAGTCCTAGCAGCTCGCCGACATATGACCGGTTTCAACCAGCCGCTTTTTTGGCTGCAAAAAGCAGTATCTGCGTAGCCCGAGTTGCAGGCGTTAGCCGTAACTCGTTCTTGCGCACGACCCGCCACGGCACTGTTAGCCTAACCAATGCACTGGGTGCAGACTTTTGGAGTTCTATGATATCGATGCGATATACGGCAACTTTTAATGCACAGAAGAGGAATTGCACAGCGCTCGCGAGCTACGTAATCAATACTTGCCTGCGACAATATTAATCGTTAACGTTGTATCCTTTAAACAGTAAGTGCGGGAAGGATATTTTGTCGACGCTTAAGAAGCCGATAGCCGATGCTGCGCAAAGGCGGACCTTCTTCACTACAGAAATTCCTCGTTTATTTGATACTTGGCTGCGCCGATGCTGGATTCCGCTGGGCTTTTTCTGCCTGCTGAGCGGTTTTTTTTGGATGCCGAACGACCACCTTTACAAGGTGTGGCTGCCTTACCTGTTGATACTCCCCTGCTTACTAGCCACCATTCTGTTGCAAAAGTGGTCCAATCTAAAATATGAATCAACGCTTTTACTGGTTTTGATTTATCTGAGCTATATGGTTGGCGTTGCTCTGATTATGACAGATGACCGGAGCGAAGCCGTCGCCTATGCCAAATGGTCGTTCTACATTTTGGTGTTTTTGTTCGGCGTGGGGAGGCAGATGCAGATATCAGCCTCCGCGCTGACTACCTTGCTATGCTGGAGTGTGGTGGTGGCTGGCCTGGCCAGCGCCTTGGCACTCGCCAAAGATTGGCAAAACGGTCTGCTAATGGACCCGAATTATCGCTTGGTTGGCGTAGGCACGCTCTATAACCCACTGCTTTCGGGCAACTTGTTTGGCGCCTTTGTGGTCATCGGTGGCTGGTGCGGCTTGGCAGCTCCTCGCTACCGTAGCTTTATTTGGCCTGCTGTCGCGGCGTGTTTTATCGCAACGGTTTTTACCGGTTCGCGATCGCCGCTGGTTGCACTGACGGCGATTGCTTGCTGGATCGTTATTGTCGAGTTGCGCGGCCGCCAGCGCTGGCTTGGCGTATTTTACCTGGCCCTTACAGTAAGCTTGGTGGTGCTACTGTTCGGCCAGCGGCTCGGCGAGCGCGGGATGTCGCTACGACCGGAGGTTTGGCAAAATGTTCTGCAGCAAATTCAAACCCACTCTTGGCTCGGTGCCGGCCTGACGGCGGACGTCATCGTTTCGCTGCCATCCAATCTGACCTTCTATGAGCCGCACAATATATTTTTAGCTGCGCTTTATCATGGCGGTGCAATTGGACTAATTCTATTTTTGCTATTATTCGTCGGTACGCCCGTGCGGGCATGGCGGCTCAGAAAGGTACACCCGCTGCATAGCCTAGCGGCAGCCCTGCAGCTTTACGGTATCGTCGCACTGCAATTCGATGGCGGAAACCTGATAGGGCGACCCGGGTATTTTTGGATGTATTACTGGGTTCCAGTAGCCCTTCACGTCTACGCAAAACGTCAATCGAAATCGACCAGCGCTCCATCGGCACTAAATCAACAACCCAGCGAGGCTCCCGTATTGCCGAAAACTAACTTCGCAAGCGGAATGCCTGTGATTAACCATCAGATACTGGGCCGGCAAAGCTTTGCGTATTTCAACAACGCACGTAGCGATATGGTTGTTTTTATACCGACGAATGTCGGCACAGTATTGGAAATCGGTTGTGGGACGGGCGAGTTTTCTCGCAAGATCCAAGAAGAGTTCGGCGCTGAGGTCTGGGGGGTCGAACCCAACCTGGCCGCCTCATCGCAAGCGCAAAAATCCTTGCATCGCGTATTGCCCGGTAGCATCGAGACCCATCTAGACGATCTTCCCAATCAGTATTTCGACTGTATTTGCATGAACGACGTTATCGAGCATTTGCTGGACCCTTGGGATGTATTGGCGCGGTTGCGCGCCAAACTTTCCACCGATGGTGTACTAGTCGCTTCGATCCCCAACGTCCGCCATTACAAAAACCTTAAGAGCCTAGTATTTGATGGCGAATGGACCTACACCGACAGCGGTACCTTGGATAGAACGCATTTACGGTTTTTTACGCCTAACAGCATGCGACAATTATTTGCGGACTCCGGTTACCAGGTCGTGCAGTTGCACGGCATTCGCGGCTCCAGAAAAATGAAAGCGCGGGTTTGGCGATATTTATCTTTGGGTAAGTTGTGGGACATCGCCTATCCCCAGTTCGCGGTGGTAGCGCGCCCCGTGCGCGGCAGCTAACGCCGATGACTGACTTATATTTCAATCGGAGCATCGCTCATTGCAACCGGCAGCGTAAGACATGCAGTGCACCATAACTGGGGCCAATGGCTTTATCGGTAGTGCACTGACGACATCGTTGGTACAACGCGGCCATACGGTGGCGGGCTGGGGCCGCCGCTCTGGATTTGACTTGACCGCCGCCGCGCCGGCCGCGGATCTCAGTTGGATCGAGCAATTGCGCGGCAGCGATGCAGTCATTCATCTGGCGGCCCATGTGCATGCCGGCGCTGCCGATAGCGACCTGGAGAGCGAGCGGCATCGACAAATCAATCACCAGGGTACGCTGCGCCTGGCTACAGCGGCACTGACCGCAGGCGTTCGCCATTTTGTCTTTTTAAGCACGGCAAAAGTATTCGGCGAAGGCGAGAATGGCCCGTACGGACCGCAATCGCCGGCGCGACCTCAAGGTGCCTACGCGCAATCGAAATGGCAGGCCGAGCAGGATTTGCAGCAGCTTACTGCCGGCACGTCCATGGCATTGACGATCATTCGCCCGCCCCTGGTTTACGGCCCGGGGGTTAGCGCCAACTTTGCCCGACTCGCCCAACTGGCAAGCCTTCCCATTCCGCTGCCGCTGGCAACCATCGACAATCGCCGCGATATGATCGGGATCGATAACCTAGCGGACTTGATCGCGACCTGTCTCGAGCAGCCGGCCGCCTTCGGTAAAACTTTCTTATGTTCGGATGGTCAGCCTTATTCGCTCGGCGAGGTAGTGGCCAATATTCGCGCGGCTCATGGCAAATCCAGCCACCTATTCGCCCTGCCCGCCAACTGGATTAATGCGCTCGCTGCCGCAGCATTAGGCAGGGCGGCCGCTCAGCGTTTATTCGGCAACTTCGAGCTTGATATCGCCGCGACCTGCGCGGCGCTCGAATGGCGACCGCGATGGACAATGACGGCGATTTTACAATCCGGAGGTCGCCACCCGTCGTGATATCGATCGCGCTACTGTTTACTGCCCTATCGGCGCTATCGATTGGTGGTTATCGTTATCTAGCCCAACAACGCGGCTGGGTCGATGCGCCGAATGGTCGCAGCTCGCATACGCGGATCACGCCGCGCGGTGCCGGCATCGTTATCGTTGCGCTAACCGTGCCCGCCACGGTGTTGGCTGCCGCGCAGAACTCCCTATTTTGGCTCAGCCTACTGCCGGGCTTAGGTATCGCTGCGATCGGTTGGTGGGACGACCTTCGCGGTCTGCCCACCGCTCCGCGCTTCGCCTGTTATTGGTTGTGTACGCTGCTCGGCATTCTAGCGTGGCCAGGCAGCACAGCGCTTAGCCCGGCTTTAATGGTGGTCGGTTCGCTAGGACTACTGTGGTTGGTCAACCTGTATAACTTTATGGATGGCATTAATGGCCTGGCGGCTCTCGAAGCCGTGTTCGTGCTTGCCGCCAGCTTACTGATAAGCCCATTATCTCCCTATACCGAGCAGTTTACGGGATCGATCCTCTGCATTATCGGCATTCTGAGCGGCTTTCTTGTATGGAATTTTCCGCTCGCCAAAGTATTTATGGGCGATGTCGGCAGCGCTTTTTTAGGTTTTCTACTCGGCCTGCTGGCGCTCTGGTCGAGCCTGCTGAAAGGTCCGCCGATCAGTGTATGGCTAATTCTATTGGGACTATTCATCGTCGATGCCAGCTATACCCTGGCAGTACGCATCATCACCGGCCAGCGGTGGCACCAGGCGCATCGCACTCACGCCTACCAAAAGCTGAATCAGCTCTGGAGCAGTCACGCTAAAACGGTCGCGGCGTCGATGGGTGTGAATATTGCTTGGTTGTTGCCACTAGCTTGGGCTCTACAGCGCGGTTGGTTGACGGCATCGACTGCCCTGACGCTCGCTTATTTGCCGTTAGCCGGGCTTTGTTACGTGTTGAAAGCTGGCATTCCGGTGCGCACTGAGGTATAAACCCGCGCTTGCGATCCATTTTGTGTCTTGCGCTTACGCCATTTATATAAGCGGTAGCTCGTGGTAGCCAATGGCGAGAGAAAACGTACGGATTAATGCAAGGACCTCACGAAAATATGGATGAAAAAGCCGAACACCCGCAAAAATTACGGCGCGCCGCAGCCTTCGACCGGCTGGTAGATATCCCGCGCTGGGCCAAACAAACCTTACTGATCACCTTTGACCTCTGCGCTATACCGTTGGCGATTTGGCTGGCGGTGGTGCTGCGCTGGGGTGGCTTTACGTTCCGCTTTTCCAAGACCGAGTTGATCGCCGCGCTGGTCACCGTCGCCGCCTCCGGTCTGATCTTTATTCGTACCGGCTTATATCGCGCCATGGTCCGCTATATGGGTCAGCAGACTATTATGACAGTGGTGCGCGATGTCTCTTACTCGGCAATTGTCCTCGCCCTCGTTCTATTTCTACTCAACAGTACCGTGCCGCGCTCTACCCCTTTTATTTATTGGGCAATCGCGTTGTCTTTTATTGGCGGCAGCCGATTACTGGTGCGTACCAGCTATCAAAACCTACACCGCTGGAGCGGAAAAAAAGTCGCTATCTATGGCGCCGGCGCCTCGGGCCGGCAGCTGCTGCACTCGCTGTTTCAAAGCGGCGAATTCGCGCCGATGGTGTTTCTCGACGATAACCGCAGTCTGCAGGGCACCGTTATCAACGGCATCCCGGTATTCGATCCGCGCCGCCTGCCGGAGCTGATTGCCGATATCGATATCACCTATGTTTTGCTGGCGCTGCCCAACGTCGACCGCATGCGCAAACGGAAAATTGTCGATCGCCTCGCGCGGTTGCCGGTCAATGTAAAAACCATTCCGTCGTTCTCGGCGCTGGTATCCGGCCTGGCGCAGGTGGGCGATGTCATCGATGTCGATGTGGAAGACTTGCTGGGGCGCGAAATCGTGCCGCCGCAACCTCACCTGCTCACTCAATGCATTACCGATAAAGTCGTGCTGGTAACGGGCGCTGGCGGCTCGATCGGCTCGGAGCTATGCCGCCAAATTCTCGCCTGCGCGCCGACGCGCATCGTCTTGGTCGACTTGTGCGAATATAACCTCTACGCGATTTCCCGCGAACTCGAAGAGCGGGCCGCCGACCAAAACTTGGGCGCCGTTATTACGCCATTGCTGGTCAACGTGCAAAATGAACGGCGCATGCGCAGCATTCTCTCGCACTATCAAGTCGCTACCGTGTACCACGCCGCCGCCTACAAACACGTCCCTATCGTTGAAAATAATATTTCCGCCGGCATCGAAAATAACATCTTCGGCACGCTTGCCTTGAGCCGCGCGGCCGCCTTTGCCGATGTCGAGACATTCGTGCTGATTTCGACCGATAAAGCCGTGCGCCCAACCAATATCATGGGAGCGTCGAAGCGCGTGGCCGAATTGATCGTGCAGGCGTTCGCGCGCAAATACAAACAGACGAAATTTTGTGTTGTGCGTTTCGGCAATGTGCTGGGCTCCTCCGGCTCGGTGGTGCCGCTGTTCCGCGAGCAGATCAGCAAGGGGGGACCGCTGACCGTCACGCATATCGACGTACAGCGCTATTTCATGACCATTCCCGAGGCCGCGCAGCTCGTCTTGCAAGCGGGCGCAATGAGCGACGAAGGCGATGTATTCGTGCTCGATATGGGCGAGCCCGTATATATTGTCGATTTAGCTCGACGCATGATCCAGCTCATGGGGCACGTCGAAAAAACCGCGGAAGTACCCGATGGCGATGTGGAAATTCAGTTTATCGGTTTGCGTCCCGGCGAAAAATTGGTGGAGGAATTATTACTGAGCGAAAATGTCGTCGGCACCGGTCATTCTAAAATCTTAAGCGCGCGCGAAGAATGGTTGCCGGAAGAGAAATTAATAGAGAGTCTGGCATCTTTAAAAAGCGCCTGCGACGTTGAAAATTACGAGTTATTACAAAGTGTCCTGGCTGACATCGTCAAAGGCTTTAAAGGCACGCCCACCAGCAGCGACGCGGCGTGGTATAAAAAATCCGCGGAGCATACTGCTGATAACAATGTTTACGCATTATTCGGCAAAGAAAAACCCAACGCAGCAACCGAATGAATGGCCCGCCAGCATGGCGGGCGCGATCACTGTCCAAACGACCAATATTTGTGACCTAAATAACTGGTGAACACGGGAACTACAATCCCCGCGAGATGAGCCCACTCGTGCACGTTCTGCTGCAGCCCCAACTTCGGCAATAAATAATCGGCCAACCCTATACTCACCAACCACGTCTGCAGGGCGCCAAAAACATTAATAAACGTAAAAAAAGCCGCTGACTTTAACGTGCTATGCCGAGTAGCGCCGAATACAAAAATTCTGGCCAGAACAAACGCGACCAGCATACCGCTTACATAAGCGGCGATGATCGCCGCCGAAAAGCTCAGCCAGTGACTATAAAGAATTCGGCTGCCAAAATTTACAATCGCGGCAAAACCGCCCGTCAGCAAAAAGACACCAAACTGCCGCGAAATAAAATGCTTTATCACGATATTAAGCGTGCCATTTTTTTCCCGAAATCGATACTCTCGGAAATACCGCGATCCTCGGGATAATAATACGACGTATCCGCAACCAACAATCCACCGATCGGCAATTGCACCGGTGGCAGCTGGTCCATAAATCCGGGACCGCAAACCGGTTGCGCAAAGCGATAACGATTAGCGCGGATATCGATAAAATCCTCATCGACCAGGGCTTTGTTAATCGTCATCAGATAGCGTTTGACCTTCGCGGTGAAAACCTCGTCCGGCTCCGCATATTTCGGGTGCTCGCCCGGCATGTAATAGGGCACGTAAACGATGTGGTGATCCAGCGGGCGCAAATTGGTGTATTCGACGATGCCGGGGATATCCATATCCGGATCGTTCACATTCATCCAAAAATACTCGCTGACCGGCTTGCGCAATTTAACAATCACGCAGACGACCGCTATATTGCGCAGCGCCTGCAACTTGCTTAGCGTCGCGGGCGGCAAATCGGGAATTAAACGCGGCACGTAGGGCAGCGGAACCGTGCTGACGACCTGTGCAAATGGCATAAAATTATCGCCGATCTGCAACCCGGTCACGCGCCCGTCTTCGATGACGACCTTTTGGACCGGCGACTGCAGGCGTATTTCGCCGCCGTGCGCCGCAATATAATCGGCCATCGCCTCCATCAATACCTTCGACCCGCCCTCCAAATAACCGAGCTTTTCTCTAAATAAACTATAGCGAGATCGCCCCAAGCGGCGAATACGCGCCCATATCCAGGCAGCGGACAGTTGTTGCGCGTAATCGTAAAACTTGTAGTCGAATAATTTCTGCCAGAGCACGGCGTATGCCTCTTGCCCCATCCAGCGCTTCATCCAGGCCGTTGCCTCGAGTTTATCGAGCGACCGCCAGTCATTGCGTTTAGTCGCAAGAAACAGAAATAAACCCGCGCGAACTTTTGCGACCAAACCGAGCCCCGAAAACTTTAGCAAGGCAATCGGGTTGCCCCACGGATGAATCCTGCCCTGATAGTAATACGCCATTTTAGTTTCGACCCAGTGCAGCTTCTTCTCAATCCCCAACTCTTGCAGGACTTGGATAAACCCCAGATCGGATGTACAGTGAAAATGATAATAACGCTCGATTTGCAAACCGTTAAAATCAAACGACGCCGTCATACCCCCGACTCGACTATCGGCCTCGAAGACGATCGGACGCTTGCCATCCTTGATCAGCTGATACGCGACCGCCAATCCCATCGGTCCCGCGCCCAACACTGCAACCGCTTGCTTGCTCGCCATATGCTGTTCCATTAAAAATCGAGTACGACAGGGCCGTAGATAGGATGATTAAATGTTTCTCGAATCGCTTGCACAAACGGCGTCGGCTGCACGCCGAAAATACCCGGCCAGTCGATGACGACAAATTCGTCGCCAGCCGTCAGTGCCTGTAATTGGTCGGCCGTAAACGGCGGATTCTTATCGAATAAAGCCCAAATTTTCAGCAACCACGAAAATACGCCATACGGTATTTTCAAAATGTGACAGCGCGCCTTCACCGCCGCTCTAACCTGCCGAATGATATCCACGTAATCTATCGACTCCAGGCCGGTGATTTGAAATACACCGCCGACTTTCCGCGTCTCGATACAGCTAATAATCACATTGCAAAAATCGCCGACATACAATGGTTGCCGCGCATAGCGCCCGTGACCGGGTATCGGAAATACCGGAACCTTGCGCATAAAACGCGACAACCAACCCAAGTGCTTTCTATCGAACCAGCCAAACATCAATGTGGGGCGCAACACGACGCAATCGACTCCAGCCGCCAACACATGCTCCTCCTGAGTACGCTTGGTGTCGGTGTAATAATCCTTCGCCACCGAATCGACCACCGACGAGCTGATGTGCACCAAATAAGGCACGCTATATTTCTTGATCGCAGCCAATACGTTATCGGTGGCTAAAATATTGTTGCGGATAAACGGCTCGGCGGTTTTCGCGCCGATCTGCGCCTGTAGCATGACAACCACCGACGCATCGTCAAAATATTTCTCCCAAGCTCCCGGGCCGGCCAAATCGACCTCTTCAGCAATAATATCGGGATGTTGCCGGCGCAGAATGGCGAGATTATTGGCATGCTTATCCAATACCACCAGATTGGTGTAACCGCGCTGTTTCAGCCGTACAATTAAATTCTGTCCCACTAATCCGGCGCCACCGGGAATTACAATTTTGGTGGTTGCCGCGCCATCTGTCGCCATACAAAAATATCCGCCGAATAAGAGAGCCGTCGATATCCAAGAGTTAAATAATTTGTCCGGTATTTATTTCTACAGCGACAATTTTTTAAAAATCGGCGCGGGAATCATTTTTATAATCAACATAATCCAGCGCCAATACCACGCGGTGTAAAGCACCTCTTTCTTCCTCGCGATGGCGCTATCGATATCGCGCGCCACCTGCGCCGTCGAAGCGGTCAACAGCTTGGGCAGATTTAATCCCGCGGTCATCGGCGTATCGACAAACCCAGGCTTCACGGTAACCAGATGTACACCAACCTTAAAGAGTCGCGCGCGCATTCCATCGCAAAAAGCGCTGACCATTGCCTTAGCCGCGCCGTAAACATAATTGGACGGTCGACCGCGATCGCCGGCCACCGAAGAAATAACGACAATGGAACCGCGCCCTTGTCGCTCCATGACATTGGCGATCAACGTCAACAAGGCAACGGTGGATACGCCGTTGGTATTTATTTCGGCCAAGGTTTGCGCTACGGACTTTTGGCAGGCTTGCTGATCGGCGAGCGTGCCGTGCGCGATCAGCACGATGTCGATGGCGCCGAGCATCTTTTGCGCAGCATCCAGCATCGCCGCATGATCATCGATAATATTGGCGTCCATTACATAACTTTCGGCGACGGCACCGCGCGCCGCCAAGTCATCGGCTATCTGTCCTAGATGCACGCCGTTTCGAGCCACTAGAAAAAAGCGGCTATCCGGCCCGGCCCAATGCCTGGCGCAGGCTTCCGCCATGGCCGAAGTCGCACCGACGATTAACACTCGCTTCATACCTGAGTCACCCGTTGCCAAAATCGAGACAGCAGGGAAGGATCGCGCAAAGCATCCACCTGCTGCCAGTTCGGATAAAATCGACGGAAATCCGCGCCGGACATATGCGCGTCTTTCGCCGGATAAAGACGCCCGTTAGCGTCGCGTATAATCCGATCCATTTGTTCGAATAATTTTGCATTGCCCGCGTCGCGCTGTGGAAAATCCAATGCCAGCGACACGCCGGCCAGCGGAAACGACAACAATCCTGGCGATCGTTGCGCGCCGCAACGCTTCAACACCGCTAGAAATGAACCCGAATTGCTCCTGCCGATAATCTCCAACAAGGCGCGCACCACAGCGCGCGCATCGGTTTCCGGCACCACGCATTGGTACTGCTGAAAACCGCGCGGCCCATAAATCCTATTCCATTGCAGAATGCCGTCCAACGGATAGAAAAAACTATCGTAGTCGACGAGCGCATTTACCGGCGTCGCCGGTTGACGCCGGTAATATAAAATATTGAACGCTTTTAACGACGGTCCGTTGACCAACGAAAACGGCGGCATCACCGGGACCGTTATTTTCTTCTTGGCTGCGGACGCTAATATTCCGTCGGCGGCATGCTCCCCGACCGTATATATGCCGCGCCCAAGCGCCTTGCCGCGCGCCAGACAATCGATCCAGGCCACCGTGTATTCGCGCTCGTGGTCGTACTCATTCGAGAGCGCAAAAAACTCGTCGAGATTATTGAACCGCATACTAGTGCTGGCGATTCGACTCGAGCGGATAGGCAACAAGCTAAACTCGACCCACACGACAATACCGGTGAGGCCGAGACCGCCAATGGTTGCCGTAAATAAATCGGCGTTTTCGTGCGCCGAGCATTCGAGCAGGCCGCGATCCGAGCGCAGCAAACCAAAACGCGAAATATGCGCGCCAAAAGTACCGCGGCGATGGTGATTTTTACCATGTACATCGTTGGCAATCGCGCCGCCGAGGGTGGCGTATTTAGTGCCCGGCGTAACCGGTAAAAACCAGCCGCGCGGCACCGCCACCTGCAAAATTTCTTCGAGCGTTATGCCCGCCTCGGCGCGCAATACGCCACTCGCCCAGTCGGCGGCGATGATGCGCTTTAAGCCGCGCAGCGCCAGCAGATTATCGCTAGCCGCCAGACAGCTATCGCCATAACTACGGCCCGCGCCGAATGGCAGCGTACTGCCACATTGATCCGCCACCTGCGCGAGTCGACTGGCGATTTCGTCGCGCCAATCGACGGCATGCGCGCGCTGGGGATGATAAGGGTAATTGCCCCAGGGCAGTATTTCTTTACCCTTCATGCGGCGACCCAAAATACCAGGAACATTAAACCGCCGGTCAATAAGCTCACTTTATCTTTCACTGCGAACACCACTGGATCGTCGTGCATGAGACCTCGATGCGTCAGCATCCAAGTGCGACTAACCCAAAACATCAAGAGCGGACAGGCCAACCAAATAAATTGCGGGTGGCGATATAGATGTGCGATACCTTGTTCCTGAATGTATAGCGCCAATACCATGACCGACAAATAACCCGAGGCCGCACCAAGCGAAGCGATCATTTCCAAATCGGTTGGGTAATAACCGCGCCCCGAAGCTTTGCCTATTTTACCTTCCGCTTTTGCGCGATGCAGTTCCGCATAGCGTTTAACCAATGCCAAACTGAAGAAAATAAACATCGAAAACGCCAGCAGCCAAAAGGTCAGCGTCAAGCCACACGCCATGGCACCGGCAATAATTCGGATGGTATACAGAGAAGCCAACATCACTACGTCGGCAACCACAATGCGTTTTATCCACAACGAATAGCTAAGCGTCGCTAAATAGTAAATTGCCAGCGTTGCCGTAAACAGCGGCGGCAATAACCAGACGCTGGCCGCAAAAGTGCCGATCAGCAATAGTGGAAAGACTATAAAGCCAATTTTTACCGACAAAGTTCCCGCCGCAAATGGCCGCAGGCGCTTCGTCGTATGCTGCCGGTCCTCGCGCAAATCAAGCAGGTCATTGAGCAAATAAACACTGGATGCGCAAATGCTGAACAGCAAAAATGCCAGCCCGGCGTTGATCAGCAACGGCAGCGAGGTAAATTGATGCGCCGCGAATAGCGGCATAAAAATGAGTAAATTCTTCAACCACTGATGCACGCGCAAAGCCTTAACCCAGGCCTTGCCTGCACTCACTCGCGTATCGATGACTTTAATGACATTGCCCAGCGCGCGCGCGCGCTGCTCCACGCCCGCCTCTGGATTTACGACAATAGCGCCGTCGGCGGCGGTCCATACCTCTAAATCGTCTTTCGCATTGCCGGCATAATCGAACCCGTGCTCGCCATACTCGCCGACCAGCGCGGCTCGTTTATTACCCGCCGATAAATTAACTTGGCCGGTGCTGGCAAAAATTCGATCGAACAACCCCAAATGCTCGCCGACCTGCTCGGCGTAGGATTGATGCGATGCGGTGGCCAACACGATCGATCGTCCCTGCGCCTTCTCGGCATGCAACCAGTCGAGCACGGATTGATTGAAGGGCAGATGGCCGATATCGAGTGGAGCAAGTGCTGCGATGCGCGCTTTAAGATTGGCTTTGCCGCCGGTCAACAACCATAGGAACGGACGATAAAACTGCAACGGATTGCCGCGCAAAAAAGCCACGCCCGACTCTAAAAGCAGATCGGAATTTAATAGCGTTCCATCGAGATCGACCACCAGCGGCTTGTTGCTCACTAAAACCATCCTCACAATACATTCTTGGCTGCGCGGCTATCCTGCGGAATACCGCTATTTTTATAGGAAGCCGCGCGCGCGTGACACGACGCCAAGGCTTTATTCGCCGTCTACATCGAAATTATTGCTGTGCAATTTTGCATACGGCCCTTCGCGCCGCAGCAATTCGGCGTGCGTACCCTGCTCGACGATGCGGCCCTGATCCATTACCACGATTAAATCGGCCGACTCGATCGTCGATAAGCGGTGCGCGATAACTATCGTTGTGCGATCGCGCATCGCGCGCTCCAGCGCCAGCTGTATAAAGCGTTCCGACTCGTTGTCCAGCGCCGAAGTCGCTTCATCTAAAATCATAATCGGCGCATTTTTTAATAGTGCGCGCGCAATCGCAATACGCTGCTTTTGGCCGCCCGATAATTTCACGCCATTTTCGCCGACCAGGGTATCGAATCCGTCCGGCAGCGCCTCGATAAACTCCAGAGCGTAAGCATTCTTAGCCGCTTCCGCGACCGCAGACGGACTGTATTCATTCAGCTGCCGGCCATAGGCGATATTGTTGGTGATGGTATCGTTGAACAACGTCACCGATTGCGTTACCACGGCAATATTTTCGCGCAGACTATAAAGGTCGTAATCGTCGATGTCGACATCGTCGATCAGAATGCTGCCCGCCTCGTGACGATAATAACGCGCGATCAAACTAGCCAACGTCGATTTGCCACTGCCCGATCGCCCAACCAGCGCGACAGTCTGGCCGGGCTGAATCGTTAAGTTGATGCCAACTAAAGCCGGCTTGGGCGATTCCGGATAATGAAAGGTTAAATTTTCAATCGCTACTTTGCCGAGTACGCCACTGGCCAGCTTGTGGCCGGTGTTGACCTCCTTAGGCAGATCGATAATTTCAAAAACACTTTCCGCGGCGGCGATACCTTTCTGAATGACGCCATTGACCTCGCTCAATTGGCGCAGCGGCTTCGGCACCATACCGATGGCGGTCAAATAGACGACGTAGCTGGAGATTGTCATCTCGGTCAAAAATGTCGGCTGCAATATCAGAAAAACGATGAAGCCCATTGCGGTGATGACCAGCAGTTGCTGCACCGGCGTGCTGGAGGCGGCAATACTCACCATCTTTAGCGCGCGGCGCATATTGTCGCGGCTAGCTTGCTTGAAGCGCTGCACTTCGTAGTCTTCGCCGCTAAAGCTGCGCACCACCCGATGCCCGGTAATCGCCTCGTTGCAAACCTGCGTCAGCTCGGCTGCGGAGTCCTGCAGCTTGGTGCTCAATTTGCGCAACTTATTGCCGACTTTAGTCACCAATAGACCAATAAATGGCGCCACGGCGATAAAGACCAACGACATTTTCCAATTGAGGAAAAAAATGTAGCCGAGCAAGGCGATCACCGTAAGACCTTCGCGAATGATGGTTTTCAGCGCATCGGTAGCGGCACCGGTAACCTGCGCCGTATTAAAAATAACCCGCGAAATAATATGCCCTGAATTGTTGTCGTCGTAGAACTTGGTCGGTAAATAAATGATGTGATTGAAGGTATGCGTGCGCAGGTCGTGTACGACATTATTCGAAACGAGCGATAGGTAGTAGTTGCCGACATACGAAGCGACGCCGCGCACGATATAGAGCCCCACCAGTTGCAGCGGAATATAAAAGCGCGCGTCGAAATCCTTCGCCTGCACAGCTTCGATCAGCGTGCCCAATAATTTAGCCTGAGCGGGCTCGGTTGCGGCAAAGGCCAAAAAACCGAGCACGCTGAGCACGAACAAACCCGAGTAAGGCTTAACGTAGGCCAATAGGCGCAGGTAAACTCTGAACCGACTTTGAGAGGGGGCGCGCTCGAATTTCATCTGGAGCCAATAACTCGCTGAAAATTAAGGCGCTAGTATACGGGCTTATCTATAGCGGTACTATTTGCCGACGACTTAACTTATCGACCGCCGACAACTCGCCGCAGCACGACGACCGGTCCGCAGGGCGACGCGCAATCACTATGTTATTATTCGCCGCCATAATCCTCGCGCGGAATTGCAAACTTTATGACCTTGTCGGTACCTCGTTTCGATAAAGCCCACGTGCTGGTGATCGGCGATGTCATGCTGGATCGCTACTGGCATGGCGCCACTTCGCGCATTTCGCCGGAAGCGCCGGTGCCGGTGGTGCAAGTCAATCAGATAGAGGACCGACCCGGCGGCGCCGGCAACGTTGCGCTGAATATCGCGGCGCTCGGTGCGCAGGCCTCGCTATTCGGCTTGACCGGTGCCGACGAAGCGGCCATCGCGCTCGCCAGTCGGCTCGGCGCCGCGCAGGTGCGCTGCGATTTCCACAAAGTAGCCGACCAGCCCACCATCACTAAATTACGCGTCATTAGCCGGCATCAACAATTGTTGCGCATGGATTTCGAACAGCCATTCGCCGATGGCGCCGCGGCGCAGCTGGCGGAAAAGGCCATACCGGCCATGCAGAACGTCGGCGCGGTCATTTTATCGGACTACGCCAAAGGCGCACTGACCGATCCGCAGATACTGATCCGGGCGGCGCGCGCCGCCGGTGTCGCAGTGCTGGTCGATCCGAAGGGCAGCGACTTCCAGCGCTATCGCGGCGCAACGCTACTCACCCCCAACTTGCACGAGTTCGAAACCGTGGTCGGTGCCTGCCGAAACGAGCGGGAATTGGTGCAGAAAGGGCTCGCCCTGGTACAAGAGCTAGCGCTGGAAGCGTTGCTGATCACGCGCGGCGAGCACGGTATGACATTGTTGCGGCCCGGCCTGCCGGAGCTGCATTTACCGGCGCGAGCGCGCGAAGTATTCGATGTCACCGGCGCGGGCGACACAGTTATTTCCGTGCTGGCCGCCACGTTGGCCGCTGGCGAAGATCTGCCGAATGCCGTTACCCTGGCCAATCTTGCCGCCGGTATTGTGGTCGGCAAGTTGGGCACCGCCGTAGTGAGCGCGCCGGAATTGCGCCGCGCCCTGCAACGCGAGCTGGGCGCGAGTCGCGGCGCGATGAACGCCGAGCAATTGCAGGTAGCGATCGCCGATGCCCGCGCCGTCGGCGAAAAAGTGGTTTTCACCAATGGTTGTTTCGACATTTTGCACGCCGGTCACGTCGGCTATTTACAGCAGGCGCGCCGCCTGGGACAGCGCCTGATCGTCGCGGTAAATGGCGACGCATCGGTAACGCGTCTGAAGGGGCCGGGTCGACCGATCAATCCGGTCGATCGGCGCATGGCGGTGTTGGCTGGGCTCGAAGCAGTCGACTGGGTAGTGAGCTTCGACGGCGATACACCGGAAGCTTTGCTTGAGCAATTGCGTCCGGATATTTTGGTAAAGGGCGGCGATTACACCAAGGAGCAAGTGGTCGGCTGGCAGATTGTGGAAGGTTACGGCGGCAGCGTTAAAGTATTGTCGTTTTTCGATAACTGCTCGACCACTGCCATCATCGAAAAGGTTATCGAAAAAAATTCGCGCGATCGCTAATCGGCAACCGGCGAGCTATCGATACTTAGCTCGCCGCACTCGTCTCTAACTTCTCCAATTGCTCCTGCAGGCCCAGCCACTGCTCTTCATGGCTCTGGGCTTGTCGACGTAATACACCCTGTTCTTTCAACAAGGTTTGCAGACGTTCGCGCTGCGCATCTTCATACAACTCACTGGCACCTAAACGCTGCTCGACATCGCTCAGCTTTTGCTGAGTGGCGGCAAGTTCGCGCTCGACTTTTTGTAACTGCTGCTTCAGCGTCGATAATTGTTTGCGCGCTTCGGCCGACTGCTGGCGCTGCATCTTTTTATCCAACTTCGGCGCCGCGCTTTCTTTGCGAGCTTCGCCGCTATTATCGCGCTGCGTGCGCGCTTCGCTGAGCAGCCAATTGCTGTAATCCTGCAGATCGCCGTCGAACTCTTGTACGCGGCCATCGGCGACCAGCAATAATTCCTCGACCGTATTGCGCAGCAAATGACGATCGTGCGATACCACCACTACCGCGCCCTCGAACTCTTGCAGCGCCACGGTCAAGGCGTGGCACATCTCCAGATCGAGATGGTTGGTCGGCTCATCGAGCAATAACAGATTCGGTTTCTGCCACACGACTATCGCCAATGCCAGCCGGGCCTTTTCGCCGCCCGAGCTGTTGCGAATCGGCGTCAGCGCCGCATCGCCGCGAAAGTTAAAACCACCGAGGAAGGTGCGGATTTCCTGCTCGCGCGCCTTTGGGCTGATGCGTTGCAAATGCAGCGCCGGGCTGGCGTCGAGATCCAGTGCCTCCAATTGATGCTGCGTGAAATAACCCAGCTTGAGATGTTCGCCGCCGGTGCGCTCGCCGGCCAGCAAGCTCAGTTCGCCCGCCAGACTTTTTAACAGCGTGGATTTACCCGCGCCATTAGCACCCAATAAACCTAACCGCGTACCCGGATGAATACTAAGACTGACTTCATTCAACAAGACCTTAGCGTCGTAGCCCAGCGTGGCCTGCGAAATATTCAACAGCGGATCGGAAAAACGTTCGGGGGTCGGAAACGCAAAATCGAACGGCGAGTCGACGTGCGCCGGCGATAAACTTTCCATTCGATCCAACTCTTTCAAACGGCTTTGCGCCTGCTTGGCCTTGCTGGCCTTGGCGCGAAAGCGCGCGATGAAATGCTGAATGTGCTCGATGCGCTCCTGCTGCTTTTCGAACGCTACTTGCTGCTGCGCCAAGCGCTCCGCGCGCTGGCGCTCGAACGCCGAATAGTTGCCGCGGTAGCGATTCAGCTTGGCGTTTTCGACATGCACGATCTGCTCGCAGACATTGTCGATAAAATCCCGGTCGTGCGAAATCAGCACCATCGTGCCGCGGTAGCGCGCGAGCCAACCCTCGAGCCACAAACTGGCATCGAGGTCGAGGTGGTTGGTCGGTTCGTCGAGCAATAATAAATCCGACGGACACATCAACGCCTGCGCCAGATTTAAACGAATGCGCCAACCGCCGGAGAACGAGCTGACCGGCTGCTGCCACTGAGTCGAAGGAAATCCAAGGCCCAATAAAAGTTGTTCGGCGCGGCGGCCGGCCTGGTAGCCGTCGATGGCATCCAATTCGCCGTACAATTGCGCGAGCTTATGATCGTCGGTCTCGATCGCCAGCGCTTGCTCGATGCGCCGCAACTCGCTATCGCCATCGAGCACGTAATCGAGCGCGCTATTGCCGCCGGCGGCGACTTCCTGCGCCATATGGGCGATGCGCCAATCGGCGGGAATGGAAACGCTGCCGCGGTCCACCTGCAAGCGCCCCTGCAACAATAAAAACAAACTGGTCTTGCCGGCGCCGTTGGCGCCGACCAGAGCTGTTTTTTCGCCGGGGTGAATGCGTAGACTAGCGTCTTCGAGCAGCGTTTTATCGCCGCGATGTAAAGTAATCGACTGTAGCTCAATCATGGCGGCGGATTATAGCCACATCGAGCGCCGACCGCCCGCGCAATTTGGAGAAACACGTGGCAACGACTTTATGGGAATTCGCCTCCACCCATTATCGGCAGCCGGGCATCGCGGAAGCTTGTCTTGTGCTGCAGGACACCGCCGATGCCGACATCAATATGCTCCTTACCGCAGCTTGGCTGGGCACCAACGGTCACCGCTGGCAAGCCGAGGATGTACTCGCACTGGTGAATGCCTGCGCGCGCTGGCGGGAATTGTGTTTGCTCCCGCTGCGCAATATCCGCCGCAACTTAAAAGAGTTGGCGGGAGCCGAGAATTGGTATCAGCGCATCAAAGCGCTGGAGTTGGAGGCCGAGCGTCAACAGTTGCATGCGATCGAAGATGCCGCACTGCATTTATCGGCGGTCGCGGAAATAATCGACAGCACAATGGCAATCTCCGACAATCTAGCTATTTATCTCGCTACTCTGCCAGCCATTCAGACCGGCCGTCACGACCGCGAAGTGGCGTTATTGACGCAGCTGTT